>Ga0307934_1000064_pt1 | contig 78844 bp, 78 predicted proteins | sample OrgLakmetageno90_FD_201838 | JGI IMG/M metagenome (GOLD analysis project Ga0307934, IMG submission 201838) | Saline water microbial communities from Organic Lake, Antarctica - #90 | ecosystem: Environmental > Aquatic > Non-marine Saline and Alkaline > Saline | place: Antarctica: Organic Lake...
AACCCGTCAATGGCCCTTGAGTAAACACCCGTGACTGGAGTCTGCATCAATTGAACCAGCACGGCCTGAATCGCAACGGTGATAGTGAAGGCGGGATTCGAGGTGAAGAGCCTTGCAATCAATAATGCAAGCAGGATCGCGACCCCAAGCTGCAGAGCCCCGCTGCCAAAAGTTTGCAACAAGGTTTCGCTAAGAACCACCCCTGAGAACATAGCAAACGCAGTAAACAAGACCTGCTTGGGCTTAGTGTCGCGGCTAAAACCGAGAGAGGAGATAGCTACTGTGACGGCCAGTAGTGGCACCTGATGACCAAGAACGTAGCGAGCGAAAAGGTAAGAAGACAACGCTGCAAGAACAATTTGCCCGATGGTCCAGAAAGAATCTTGGACCCGCGCAAATGAGAATCTAATTACAAATCGGTTCATTTCCGTCCGGTTAGCTTGAATGCTGCCGGCCTTGGAAGATCGGCTGCCTTTCCGGCATCGTGAGGAACCAAAACTTCTTGCATAGCTGAAACTCGGAAGCTACCGGATTCAATGAACAAGTCCAAATAGGGAGTGTTTCGACTCACCAACGCTAGCGCTAGCGAACCGGTCTCGTAATGCAGAGCACCGGCAACGACTTTACCGACCTCTTTCTCCTGATAAAAAACCTTGTCGTCTTTACTGGCCAGCACATCGCCTTGCTCGAGGTTCAGGATGATTAGCCTTCTTGGTGGGTGACCCAAGTTGTGAATCTTTGCAACAGCTTCTTGACCTCGATAGCAGCCCTTAGACAAGTGGACCGCAGAGGACAGCCAGTCAAACTCGTGGGGCAGCGAACGATCATCAACGTCTTTTATTTCCGGGCGACCAACTTCTATGCGAAGTGCCTCATAGGCCAAAAGCCCGGCCGGTGAAAGATCAACCGGAGTGTTTTCAAGCAAGTACTCCCGATATGGAAATTCGGCCCGATCTGCCGCGTACCTAACTGAACCCACCGGCTCATCACTAAATTTGTCGATCCAGCACAAACCGTCGCGAATAAAGAATCCACCTATGACTTTCAAGTCATCGCGCTCAGTTATCTCAACTTTTGACCGGAAAACCATTTTCTTCAGCCAAACAAAGAGTGGCTCCATGTGATCTGCTGCGGTAATGATGGAAACGCCAGCCTCGGTGGCAATTATTTTTAGCTGGTGTTCGATTCTTCCCTGAGGGGTGAGCAGCAGCGCCTCTGCGCTTTGGCCTTCTTTCAGGTTCATGATGTTCTGAGATAGCAGTGAGTGCAACCAGCTCTTGGCGTCGGGTCCGTTTACCTCGAAGACTCGCTGATCTGTCCTTTCGACGTAAGCATCTTGAGACAAAAGCTTGCGCTGTTCAAGAAGCGGGTTACCGAAATGGTCAGTCATTTTGCTTCTCCAATCTTGCCGAAGCGTGGGACCTCAGAGGGCTGCCGATGGCCGCCATGTCCCATGCCCAAAGTAATGCACCATCTACTAGCCCAAACATGCGCTGCCCTGCTGTGTATTCCTTGGAGTTCGGGGACCGTAGCACCGCATCGGTGGCGATCTCCACCCTGGCACCCTTGATTTGGCCGAAGTAAAGCTCCGAAACCGAATCGGAATTGGTGATGATTGCTTCAATTTCAAATCCATCGTTGGAGTTTCGAAGCAATTCCAACTCGTCACGGGTTTCGATTATTGGTTTTCCGGTGCCAGGCAGGAGTCCAGGTCCCGCCTGGTCGGCAGTGCTTGCTTGAGCAAGCATCCAGTAACCCTGCTCTTGAACCATTGAGTCGCCTTGAGAATCAGACACCGTTGAGCGGTACTCCAATTTTCCGGTCGACAGGGGTGTGAATTCAACTCTTTGAAAAAATTCGATTTCGGTAGCTACAGTGCCTTCAACTGGATAACTCACGACACCAGATCCACTCCAGGTTCCCAGCAAAAAAGTGAATGGAGTCAGTGCTATTGGTAAGTCATCCGGGATAACGAACAAATTAGCTCTGACCCTTATACAGCTTGAAGACCACAAGCGCGGACACACCGGCGATGGCGATTGTGGCTAACACCAAAAGGCCCGTAAAAAATATTTCGATTGCCAACAACATACGATGAGTCTATCGGACCAATGCAATCAGTGTCATAAGACCGAGAATCAGGACAGTTCCAGTCGAAACATAAATCTGCTGCCTAACGGTGTCTTTGGCTTTTTTCGAAAACAGGTGCTCGAGGCTCACAAGCGCGATAGCAGCTCCGGCTATGGCAGCAAAAGCTGTGTAGAGACGATCATCCGCGTAGCTAAGAAGCGCGGCAGTGCCTGCTAATAGAACGCCCGCCCAAATAACTGAAATCTGTAACCACTGCTTACTCACTCCTCAAACTCTACCCAAACCCGCGTAAATTCGGACTATCATTTGGCTAAACGAAGGGTGAGGACGTGGCTATTGTCTTGTGCATTTCACCCGAGGGTGTCAGCCCGCTCGGTGCCCTAGACGCGCTGGGTCATCAACTAGTTCAGGTCACATTTGACCCCCAAAGCCTCGCCGAGTCCGCCAGGCACGACTTAGTGATTCTGGATTGTCGTCACGATTTGACGGGTGCAAAGTCAGTAGCTCGAATTTTGACCGCTGCTGGCTGGACTAAGCCGCTGATGCTGGTTGCGAACGAGAGCGTTTTGGCAGCAGTTAGCGCGGAGTGGGGGTTGGGGGACTTTGTACTCGAAGGCGCAAGCCTCGCGGAAGTGGATGCCAGACTAAGAATTTTGCTCGATGCTAAGCAAGCCACAGCCCCGGCTGCAGACCAGAAAACAGGACTGGTTATAAACCTAGAGAGCTACACGGCGAAGATGGCGGGCCAAACCTTAGATCTAACTTTCAAAGAATTTGAATTACTTCGGCACTTAAATGAAAACCCGGGACGAGTTTTCACCCGAGAACAGCTCCTCAGTGAAGTCTGGGGCTATGACTACTTCGGCGGCACTAGAACCGTGGATGTCCACATCAGACGCCTGCGCGCCAAGCTTGGCGAGCACGAGTCGTTGATCGGCACCGTTAGAAATGTCGGCTACCGCCTGGATCCCCAACGGCAAGAAGATGAGGCAAGTTCACCTACTGATAACCCACAGCTGTAAGGATTAGTTTCATGTCAGAAGAAACACAAGTTATTTTCCAGCCGGATTCGCAACCGGATCTACCGCAGGGTCGATTTCTAGATCGCGAGTTGAGTTGGCTGGAGTTTAATCAGCGTGTCCTAGAGCTCGCGGAAGATAAGACGCTGCCACTTTTACAGCGCGTTCACTTCTTAAGCATTTTTGCCTCCAACCTTGACGAGTTCTTCATGGTTCGAGTTGCTTCTCTGAAAAGAAGAATCGCAACTGGTATAGCCGTGCAATCGGCTTCGGGCCTAAGCCCTCAAGAGGTTCTGAAACGCATTTCCGACCGAACAAGGGACCTGCAGTCCCGTCACGCCGAGTTGTTTGCCACCGAGATTTCTCAAGAGCTTAGAAAAAGCGGAATCGATACCGTTCAATGGTCGGCACTTTCCGAGCCAGAGCACGATGCACTCCACGAATACTTCACCAATCAGGTTTTTCCGGTACTGACGCCGCTCGCCGTGGATCCGGCTCACCCTTTTCCTTATATTTCAGGCCTATCGCTGAACCTTGCGGTGGTGCTTCGGAACCCAAAGACCGACTCGGAGCACTTCGCGCGGGTGAAAGTCCCATCGCTGTTGCCGCGCTTTGTGCTTGTTCCAGGCTCCGAGTCCAGATACGTGCCACTGGAAGATGTGATGGGTCAATTCCTTGGGGAACTTTTCCCAGGAATGGAAGTCACTCAACACCACATCTTTCGAGTCACTAGAAACGAAGACCTCGAAGTCGATGAGGACGAAGGTGAGAACCTACTTGTTCAGCTTGAAAAAGAACTGCTTCGCAGAAGATTCGGACCACCAGTTCGACTAGAGGTCGCAGAAAACATCGACTCTCAGATACTCAGCTTGCTGCAGCGCGAACTAGACATTTCTAATACCGATGTTTATCACCTGCCTGAGCCGCTTGACCTAACGGGCCTGACAGCCATTGCTTTTCTAAAAAGACCCGAGCTGCGGCTCGAGCCGCACTCAATCACCACCAACCCATACCTAGAAGCTGACGAGAATGAGGCCGCTGATATTTTTGCTACCCTGCGGGAGCGAGAAGTTTTGGTTCACCATCCCTACGAGAGCTTTGCCACTAGCACTCAAGCATTTTTAGAGCAAGCAGCCGAAGACCCTCAAGTGCTAGCCATAAAACAAACTCTGTATCGAACCTCGGGTGATTCACCCGTGGTTGACGCACTGATCGATGCTGCAGAGGCCGGCAAGCAGGTGTTGGCACTGGTTGAAATCAAAGCTCGGTTTGATGAGAAAAATAACATTGCTTGGGCGAGGAAACTAGAGGCGGCAGGCGTTCACGTTGTCTATGGAATCGTTGGGCTAAAAACTCACTGCAAGCTCTCACTGGTGATCAGGCAGGAAGGCGACAAGCTGAGGCGCTATTGCCACATCGGCACCGGAAACTACAACCCAAAAACCGCCCGATACTACGAAGACTTCGGGCTTTTAACCGCCAGAGAGTCAGTGGGTGAAGATTTGACTCAGCTTTTTAACCAGCTTTCCGGTTTTTCTACTGAGCCTGCCTACTCATCGATTTTGACCTCTCCGGGTGGAGTCCGAGAGGGACTAGTTGAGAGAATCCAGCGAGAAATTACCAATAAGGAAAACGGCAAGCCGGCCAAAATTCGGTTGAAACTCAACTCTTTGGTTGACGAGCAAATCATTGACCAGCTCTACTTCGCATCGATGGCCAGGGTCCCGATTGAAGTCTTGGTTCGCGGCATGTGTGCATTGAAACCAGGCATCGAGGGCTTGAGCGAAAACATAAAGGTCATCTCCGTACTTGGCCGCTACCTCGAACACAGCCGAGTGTTCTTCTTCGAAAACGCCGGAGACCCGGACGTCTTTATCGGTAGCGCGGACATGATGCATCGAAACCTTGATCGCCGGGTTGAATCGCTTGTGAAAATAACTCAGGCCGATCAAATCAAGGAACTGAACGATCTGTTTGAACTTGCCATGAGCGGCAAGGTCGCAATTTGGAAACTAGAGTCAAGTGGTTTTTGGCGACGGGAGTCCAGAGACCAAGACGGCGAAGTGCTAATGGATATGCAAGATGAAGTAATGGCCCGAATTCTCTTGAAAAAAAGGATTAAGTAATGACCGTTTATGCAGCTGGAGCGGTGTGCTGGAGAATGAACAAGGGCGAAATGGAACTCGCAATTGTTTATCGGGCTACGCATAAAGATTGGTCGTTCCCAAAGGGCAAAGTTGACCCCGGCGAGCTATTTCCTGAAACTGCCGTAAGGGAAGTTGAGGAAGAAGCCGGAATCAGAATCAGGCTCGGTCGAAAACTTGCAGTTATCGTCTACGAGCACACCTCCGGTGAAAACAAAGAGGTTCACTATTGGGTTTCAAAGGTGAAAGATAGTGCGATTGCGAAATCAAAGTTCAAACCTAATGACGAAATTGAAAAAGTTGAATGGGTCTCCACAAAAAAAGCCATGAAGCAACTTACTTACGAGCGCGACCGCGAGCTAGTTGTAAAGATCCTTGATTTCCGCCACCAGGGGGAGCTTGAAACCAGAGGGCTGATAATCCTTCGTCACACCTCGGCAACACCCAGGAGGTCATGGGCTGGCGAAGAAGCTAAGCGTCCGCTGCTACCGGAAGGCAAGCAACAGGCAAAGCGCTTGGTTAACTTGCTTGATGCCTATGGGCCAAAACGACTGGTCACAAGCCCCTGGACCAGGTGTCAGCAGACGGTTGCTCCGTATGCAAAAATGACCAAGCGAACCCTGATTGAGCGCTCTCAACTAACCGAACTTGCCAACGAACGCGGTCCAAGAAAAACCAAAAACGTTATTGAAGATACCTTCGGCCAAACTAAAAATGCGCTGATCTGTTCGCATCGCCCAGCGCTGCCAACAATCATCGAGACCTTTTCAAAACACGCTGGCGCAGACATCGCCCGCGCGTTAGCAGGAGAAAAGACGTTGTCGCCTGGTGAGTTTTTCGTGCTGAGGCTGACCACCGGATTGGCACCAAAAATTATTGCTTACGAACGCATCGACCTAGAGTCGGCGATCTTAGTGGCAAAACTTAGCGTTTAATTCATCCGCCGTTTACTTGGTTTACAAGCCCAGTTTGAATTGCCTTCCTAACTTGGCTCTCGCCTAACAAAAACCATAAGGAAAGGTAATACATGAACAATATTCTCAAGCTTGGTGCCCTGGCTGCTGTCAGCACCTTGGTGCTAGCCGGCTGTGCAGCTAACGAAGACGTCGCAGAAACTCCGACAAGCGGTGCTGAAACGCCAACCGAAGCAGTTGTTGAGCTTGCAGGAACCCTAAACGGTTCTGGAGCATCGTCAATGGCCGCTGGACAAGAGGCATGGATTGCCGGTTTCCAGATTGCCAACCCAGGTGTGACCGTGAACTACGACCCAACTGGTTCTGGTACCGGTCGTGCACAGTTCATGACGGGTGCAACCTCCTTCACCGGTTCTGACTCGTACTGGAAAGACGAAGAACTGCTTGAGGCCTTCCCAAGCTGTGTGGCTGGAACCATGCCATGGGAGTTCCCAATCTGGATTTCCCCAATCGCCGTAATCTTCAACCTTGATGGCGTCTCCAGTCTGAACATGGACGGCGCAACCGTTGCCGGCATCTTCGCTGGTGAGATCACAATGTGGAACGATGCAGCAATCGCAGCTGTAAACCCAGACGTAGCTCTTCCTGACCTAGCAATCACAGCGGTACACCGTTCTGACGAGTCTGGTACCTCGAAGAACTTCACTGACTACCTATCCGCAGTAGCTGGCGACACCTGGACCGTAGGCGCAATTGAAGCATGGCCTGCTGAGTTCGGTGGCGAGGGCGCACAGGGTACCTCCGGTGTTGTTTCCGCTGTTACCGGTGGTAACGGAACCATTGGTTACGCAGACGCATCGCGAGCTGGTGACCTTGGAACAGTTGCTGTCAAGGTTGGAACTGACTACGTTTCATATTCAGCCGAAGCCGCTGCTGCAGTGGTTGACGCATCGCCACTAGTCGAAGGACGCGAGTCATACGACTTGGCGACAAACATAGACCGCAACACCACAGCATCAGGTGCCTACCCAATTGTTTTGGTTAGTTACCTAATGGGTTGCAACGACTACATGGATGACGCACAGGCAGAACTAGTTCGAGCTTGGGCATCCTACCTAGTTTCAGAAGAGGGGCAGAACGCAGCTGCAGCGACAGCTGGAAATGCACCAATCTCTGCTGGTCTTCGTGCAAAAGCACAGGTCATCATTGACGCAATCAAGTAACTGAACATTAGGTTAATAGAACCCGGCTTAGGTCTACTAGGCCGGGTTCTATTTACTAACTTTGTATCCAGACAAATAAGTAGAGGAAAAGATGACAGACATTAAGCCGAAGGCAGTTCGACGCCTCGGCGATGTCGTGTTCGCGAACCTAGCTTTTTTCGCAGGCGTGAGCATTCTTGCCACCCTTGCCACCGTCGCAGCCTTCTTGTTTGCGCAATCAGTACCAGCCTTTACCGGCCCACCAATTGATGCTGCTTCCGACGGTTTCTTGAGCTATGTGATCCCGTTTGTTTTTGGAACCGTTTACGCTTCCCTGATTGGCCTTGCGATTGCCACCCCACTTGCCGTTGGTATCGCCCTTTACATCTCACACTTCGCTAACCGCAGATTTGCCCAAGTGCTGGGTTATGCAGTTGACCTGCTGGCTGCAATCCCATCGGTGGTTTATGGCCTTTGGGGAATCTTAGTGCTGGCGCCATTTTTAAGCCCGACTTTCAATTGGCTAAATGAAAACTTGGGCTGGATCCCGATATTTGCTGGGCAAGTTTCGGCCACCGGAAGAACAATGCTGACCGTGGGCATCGTGCTTGCGATAATGGTGCTTCCGATTATGGCGGCCCTGATTCGTGAAATTTTCTTGCAGACTCCTAGGCTCCACGAGGAAGCCGCCCTTGCTCTTGGGGCTACTAGGTGGGAAATGATCAAGATGGCAGTGCTGCCGTTTGGGCGCCCAGGAATTATTTCGGCCGCCATGCTTGGACTTGGCCGAGCCCTCGGTGAAACAATGGCAGTTGCCATGGTGCTATCGCCAGCAGCTGTGGTGTCCTTTGCGGTATTGACTTCGACAAACTCAAACACCATCGCCGCCAACATTGCCCTCCAATTTCCAGAGGCTGGCGGCAACTACACGAATCTTTTGATTGCGACCGGACTGGTGCTGTTCGCAATCACCATGGTTGTAAACATGTTTGCCCGCTGGGTTATCAGTCGCCGCGCAGAATTCTCGGGCGCCAACTAATGACTGCACAACTGAATTCAAGCTTTCGTGGCACTCAGGATTTGCCGAAGTGGTTGTCTCCAACATTGCTTGTCGGCTTTTTCTTGGCTTCGTTTGGATTTCAAGTTTTGCTTGCATCAGGCGGTGAGACTGCGGAAATCAACTTCATTCCAGTGGCAGTCTTTGGCCTTCTTGGCTTTTCGGTTGCGCTGTATGTGATTTCACGGGTTATTGAGGGAGTCAGGAAAGCGACCGATCGCCTGGTGACGATTATGGTTTCCACTGCCTTTTCGCTTGCGCTGATACCGCTTATTTCTCTTGCCTACACGGTTGTCACCAAGGGAGTGGCAAGGTTCGACGCTGAATTCTTTACCTTCTCGATGCGAAACGTTGTCGGCGGCGGCGGCGGCGCGCTACACGCGATCATTGGAACAATTGAGATCACCGGGATAGCAACTCTTATTTCGGTTCCAATTGGGATCATGGCCGCCATCTACTTGGTTGAGTATGGCCGCGGAACAATTGCTCGCTTGGTGACCTTCTTTGTTGATGTCATGACCGGTGTTCCATCAATTGTTGCTGGGCTTTTTGCGTACGCACTTTTCGTGATCTTCTTCGGTCCTGGGGTCAGGATGGGTCTTGGTGGGGCAATTGCTCTGAGTCTCTTGATGATTCCGGTTGTCATTAGGGCTACAGAAGAAATGCTAAAGATTGTGCCGAACGAGCTTCGAGAGGCGGCTTACGCACTTGGGGTTCCAAAATGGCTGACAGTTCTAAAGGTTGTGCTCCCAACCTCACTTGCCGGCATTGCCACCGGCATCATGATTGCTATTGCAAGAGTGATTGGTGAAACCGCACCGCTGTTGCTCATCGCAGGCTTCACTGCCTCGATGAACTACAACCCCTTCGATGAGCGCATGATGACGCTTCCTGTTTTTGTTTACACCTCCTATGCGAATCAAGGCGTGGACATGCAGGCATATCTGGACCGAGCTTGGGCTGGGGCGCTGACCCTGATGCTAATTGTCATGGTTCTGAACCTCGTTGCCCGTCTAATCAGCAAGTACTTTTCTCCGAAGGGATAAATAATGTCAAAACGCATTGAACTGAAATCGCTAAATGTTTACTACAAAGCTTTCTTGGCGGTTGAAAATGTCAACATGGTGATTGAACCCAAGGCCATCACCGCCTTTATCGGCCCCTCTGGTTGCGGTAAGTCAACGCTTATTCGCACCCTAAACCGAATGCACGAAGTTATCCCGGGCGCGCGGGTTGAAGGACAACTCTTGATGGACGGTGAAGACGTCTACGGCCCAGACGTTGATCCCGTTCGGGTCCGCAGGCAAGTTGGAATGGTGTTTCAGCGACCAAACCCATTCCCCACCATGTCGATCAAGGACAACGTTCTTTCCGGCTACAAACTAAATAACTCTCGGATGTCAAAAACTGAGGCCGAAGAAATCACCGAAAAAGCCCTCGTCGCGGCGAACCTCTGGAATGAAGTAAAGGACCGGTTAGACAAGCCAGGCTCCGGACTTTCCGGTGGTCAGCAGCAGCGATTGTGTATTGCCAGAGCAATCGCGGTTGAGCCAGATGTGATCTTGATGGACGAGCCAACTTCTGCCCTGGACCCGATTTCAACCGCAGCCATTGAGGACCTAGCTGTTGAGCTAAAGGAGCACTTCACCGTGGTGATTGTTACTCACAACATGCAACAGGCCTCTAGAATCTCTGACATGACCGCATTTTTCAATATCGCGGGCACCGGAATGCCCGGCAATCTGATTGAGTATGACAAAACCGAAAAGGTTTTCTCCAACCCAACCGAGCAGCAAACCGAAGATTACGTATCTGGTCGCTTCGGTTAGAAACAAAACTGCCCCGTAGTAGGTTGATGTTTCAATGATAGAAACCGTAACCTCAGATCTGGCTACCCTCAAGAACGACAGCGGGAAGCCAGCAAAAGTCCTTGTAACTGGAGCTACCGGGTATGTCGGCGGTAGATTGATCCGAGAGCTACTGGGCCACGACTACCAGGTCCGAGTATTAGTGCGCGACCCCACCCGCCTTAGTGATTACCCTTGGCAAAAAAATGTTGAGATCGTAGTCGGCGATGCCGCTGATCCAGAAGTGCTTGATAGAGCACTATCTGGCATTGATCTTGCTTATTACTTGCTACATGCGCTCATGGTTTCCAAGGATTTTGAACTTAAGGAGCGAGAGCTAGCTGAAGTCTTTGCCAAAGTAGCCAAGGAAAAAAATGTCTCCAGAATTGTTTATCTGGGCGGCATGATCTCAAACGACCACGAGCTCTCGCCGCACATGTCTGCTAGGGCGGAAACCGGCTCAGTCCTGCGCGGGTCTGGCGTGCCGACAATTGAACTTCGAGCCGGGGTTATCATCGGATCCGGGTCAGCCTCATTCGAAATGCTTCGACATCTCACGGAGCGCCTGCCCTTCATGGTCACGCCGAAGTGGCTTCTAAATAAAATTCAGCCAATTGCCATCCGAGATGTTCTTCGGTATTTGGTCGGCTCTGCAACCCTAGATAAAAACCAAGATTTTGACATCGGTGGGCCGGAGATCTTCACCTACCTTGAAATGATGCAGCTTTATGCCGAAGTGGCGGGATTGCGCAAGCGAATAATCATTCCACTTCCCGTTCTAACTCCAAGGCTTGCCTCGGGTTGGGTTGGTCTTGTAACGCCAGTGCCAGTAACCCTGGCAAAGCGTCTAGTGGCTTCGCTGAAGCACGACGTAGTTGCAAGGGATAACAAAATTAGAGATTTGATCCCAGAGTTCAAGCACGGCATGACCGATTTCAAAACCGCTGTGGGTCTTGCACTAACCCGGGTAAAGGACTTAGAGGTGGAAACTAGGTGGAGCAATGCTTCAGTTCCTGGAACTCCGTCCGAACCACTCCCCACCGACCCGAGCTGGGCCGGCGGATCGCTGTATGTAGACCATCGTGAATTTGTCTCAACTGATTCAGTTAAAGAAGTCTGGGGCCGAGTAGAGGCGATTGGTGGCAAAAACGGTTACTCCACCGCCACTTGGGCCTGGGAACTCCGCGGACTGATGGACTTGGTAATCGGAGGAGTAGGCCTTCGAAGAGGCCGCCGCGACCCGAACACCTTGATGGAGGGTGAAGCGCTTGATTTCTGGAGAGTTGAGAAAATCGGTAGACCGCATTTACTTAGGCTTCGAGCTGAAATGAAGATGCCTGGACTTGCTTGGTTAGAGTTTGAGGTTTCAAAGCTCGAAGACGACAGAACTCTCTTGGTCCAAAAGGCTTACTATCATCCGCACGGTTTGGCTGGACACGCTTACTGGTGGTTAGTTTCATTTATGCACGGAATTGTATTTCCGTCCATGGCCAAGAAGCTCAGTGGAGGCAAGGCCAGAAAGCTCGTCACCAGCTAAGATTTGTTGGTGCCTAAAACTCGTCTAGCAGTTATTGCTCTGTTGGGCGTTGGACTTGTCTGGGGTGCGGCTTTCGTTCTAATGAAGGACGCAATCGAACAGCAGCCTTACATGGACTTTCTTGCGACCAGATTCTCGATTGCTGCAATCGCCATGATCGTCCTAAGACCGAGGCTTTCGCTCAGCATGCAGCCGGGTGACCTCAAGTACGGATCATTGATTGGTGTTGTGCTCGCACTTGGCTTTATTACGCAGACTATTGGGCTTAGCCTCACAACCGCTGCTACCAGCGGTTTTCTGACTGGTCTCTACGTTGTCTTCACCCCCATAATTGCCTGGGTCTTCGCCAGAAAGCGCTTCCCGGTTCGAGTAATAGTTGGGGTCTTGCTCGCGGTGATTGGGCTTTCGGTTTTCTCGGGCGCAGCAACCGACATCGAGTTTCAAGTTGGGCAACTCTGGTTAGTTGGTTGCGCCGTATTTTTCGCTATTCACATTTTGCTTCTTGGCAAATTTGGTCAGGGAAGAAACTCCTACCGAATCGCCATGATTCAAATTAGTTTTGCCGCCATTGTCTGCTGGGGTTTTGCGCTCGTCGATGGCTACCAGCCTCCGCCAAATTGGGAAGTTTGGTTCGCAGTGCTGTTTACCGCTTTACTTTCCACAGTGATTGCGTTCTGGGTGCAGACCTGGGCTCAGACTCTGATTGACCCGGCCCGAGTGGCACTATTGATTACCAGCGAGGTCATCTTCACGGCTATTTTGGCGGTGGGTTTGGGACAAGAACCAATCACCACAGCGATGGTCATCGGTGGTTCAGTGATGCTGACCGCAATGCTGATTGTTGAGTGGCCAACGAAGACTGAACCAGTCATACCGCTAGAGGCCAAGATCCACGAGTAATTTCTCCAGAGAATTACCAAAATCTCTAGATCAAGCACCCAGCACCAAGCACCCAGCACCCAGCACCTAAGTGGACTTTATGGCTTGCCTATAGATTCATTGACAGGGTTATCTGTTGCGCTTTGAATGGCCTTTGCCACTTGCAGGGTGGAAAAACAATAGAGTATGCCTTGAAAACTCAGACCGTTACTAGGAAAGATGTTCATGTCCATTTTGGCGCTTGATGCTGGCACTACCGGAGTCACTGCCCTAGTGGTTAGCGATGAGGGAAAAATAGTTGCCCGCGGTTACCAGGAATTTAACCAATATTTTCCTCACTCCGGCTGGGTCGAACACGAACCCGAAGAGATCTGGGCGGCGACCCTTACTGCCGCAAGTATCGCCCTGAAAGAAACTGATCTGGAAATCCGCTGCATTGGCATCACTAACCAGCGGGAAACAGCAGTAATTTGGGACCGAGAAGCCCTCACCTCTCCTGCTCGGGCCATCGTTTGGCAAGACCGACGAACGAGTGTTTTCAAGGAAGAGCTTGACCAGAAAAACAAGAACGACTGGGTCAGAACCCGAACCGGGCTGAACATCGACCCGTACTTCACCGCGAGTAAGTTTTTGTGGTGGCAACGAAATCTGCCCGAGGTTTGGGCCGGTGTTGAAAGCGGTAAATACGCGCTCGGAACAATCGACAGCTACTTGATCGCAAGACTAACTGGCGGTAAGTCTCACGTCACTGACGCCAGCAACGCCTCCCGAACCCAGCTCATGGCCTTGAAGACTTGCAAATGGGACCCTGAGTTACTCGCGGTCTTTGACGTCCCAGAAAACGCTCTTCCAAAAATCACCCCAAGTTGGGGGAATCTTGCCGAGTCTGACCCGGAACACTTCCTCGGGATTACCGCGCCAATCACCGGCAACGCTGGCGATCAACAGGCTGCTCTCTTTGGTCAGTTGGCCCTTGAGACCGGCGATTCAAAGGCAACCTACGGCACCGGCGCTTTTATCCTGACCAACACCGGCGAAAAGATTGTGGAAAGCACCCACGGGCTTCTTGGAACCGTGGCTTGGCAGGATGCGGACGGCAAAACAACCTATGCAATCGAGGGCTCGGTGTTCGTGGCGGGAGCGTCGGTTCAATGGCTGAGGGATGGTCTTGGCATTATTGACAACTCCTCCGATGTTGAAGAACTTGCTAATCAGGTGACAGATTCAGACGGAGTGATCTTCATGCCCGCACTCACCGGGCTGGGTGCCCCGTTCTGGCAGCCAGATATTCGCGGATCACTCTTTGGGCTAACCCGAGCAACAACCGATGCTCACATCGCCTTTGCAACCCTGGAGGCAATCGCCATTCAGGTGAAGGCAGTCCTTGAGGCAATGGAACTCGACATTGGCATGAAAATCCCAGCGCTCAAGGTAGATGGCGGTGCCGCCGCCAACAGCTTGCTTTTGCAGCTGCAGTCAGATTTGATCAAAAAAGATGTGCTGCGAGCAACCAACTTAGAGTCCACTGGGTTGGGTGCTGCATTGATGGCAGGGCTTGGTGCCGGCATCTGGAAAAACCAATCAGAAATAGCCGAGCTCAATCCAACCGAGGAAACCTTTCGCCCGAAAACCGAACGTCAAGCCGAATATTCAAACTGGCTAAGAGCGCTACGTGCCACCGAATGGTTCCACAAAAACTAAGCTTTAGGCATGTATGAACCAGAGTCGAAGTTAGCCGCGCAGGCACTGAGTGCCGGCTACTCTGCTGACCAGGTTATTCAAGACCTTAATCTCGAAATTTCCAAGGGCTCGGTTACCGCAATTATCGGCCCCAACGGTGCCGGTAAAACTTCCCTACTAAAGGCGCTGGCCCGAAAGATACCGGCAATAAGTGGCGCTGTGCTGCTCGATGGAATTTCAATCACCTCCCTCACCAAGGCGGAGATCAGCCAAAGCATTGGGTTTCTAGCTGCGATTCCGGCCGCAAAGAACCAAGAGACTGTTTTTGATCTAGTAGCAAGATCAGCGATGGCGGCCAGTCAGATTTCCAGGGTGTCACCAAGACTAAAGGAAGAAATAAAAACTCTGCTGGAGCGAACCTCATTGACTGGGTTCAGAGATAAAAAAGTCGGCGAGCTCTCCTCTGGGTACCGTCAGTGTGCGGTGATAGCGGCAGCGTTGGTGAAAAATCCGGCGGTGCTGCTACTTGATGAACCGACTAACTCGCTTGACTACAGTCACCAGCTGCAGGTCATGAACCTTTTGTCTTCGCTAAGGCGCGAGCGCGGTATGACGATTGTTGCGGTAATTCACGATCTGAACCTTGCGGCACGTTTTGCAGACCAAATAATTATTATCAAAGACGGCTCTATAGTCGCAAAAGGTACTCCCCATGAAGTGATAACCCCCAATAATTTGGCTGAGGCGTTCAGAATTCTTGCTCGGGTAATCGATGACCCCGTCGGGAAAACTCCGCTGGTAATTCCAATTCGCCAGCTTGCTTAGATTCTTTTAGAAGGTCGCTTATTTGCAAACGAGCCGCCATAATAAAGATGTAGTTCACTTAGGTGAAGGCGCAGTTACTAGCAGTGACGCCACAGAGGCTTGCGCCTACCGGTGAACGAGGGCAAGGACTGGGCCCGAATCTTCGAATCGGTCAAGTTTGGTTGTGAAAATCCGTGCGTATCTTGCTCATAGGGGCAGGTGGTGTTGGCGATGCAATCGTCAAGATTTCTGCTGATCGTAATTTCTTCGAAAAACTAATCGTGTCTGACTACGACATTCAACGTGCTGAAAAAAGCGTTGAGTGGGTAAATCAGCATTCACCGGAAGCGGCTGCTAAGTTTCAAACTGCCCAGATTGATGCCAGTGACTCTGACCAGGTGGCCGCCCTGGCCAAAGAAGTCGGCGCCACTCACATCATGAATGCGGTTGAGCCGAAGTTTGTTCAGAGCATCTTTGATGGTGCACTGAAGGCTGGTGTGAACTACATGGACATGGCAATGAGCCTGAGCCATGTTCACGAGACTGACCCGTTCAATACCCCAGCCGAAAAACTAGGCGATTGGCAGTACGACAAGCACGCCGAGTTCGAAAAAGCCGGCCTACTGGCTCTCATTGGAACCGGTGCTGAGCCTGGCATTTCCAACATCTTCGCGCGCTATGCCGCTGACCACCTCTTCAGTGAGGTCGATGAAATCTGCATCCTGGACGGTGGAAACTTAGTGGTTCGAAATGACCAAGGTGAAGAAATCTTTGCGCCGTCATTTTCGATCTGGACCGTCATCGAAGAGTGTCTCAATCCGCCGCTGATTTGGGAAAAAGATCGCGGTTGGTACACCACGGAACCCTTCAGCGAGCCCGCAATGTTCGAGTTCCCAGGTGGAATCGGACCAATTGAGTGTGTGAACGTTGAGCACGAAGAAGTAAACATGTTGCCCCGCACCATGGATGCCAAGAAGGTCCGTTTCAAGTACGGGCTTGGTAGCGAGTTCATTGGCGTATTGCAAACCCTGCACGCTTTGGGACTCGACAAGATTGAGCCAGTTTCGGTTAGATCTAAATCCGGACGCGTCGAGGTTGCACCTAGAGACCTAGTTGCGGCCGTGCTTCCGGACCCAGCTTCGCTGGTCGATTCAATGACCGGTAAAACCTGTGCGGGAACCTTGGTGACTGGTAAAGGCCTAGACGGCAAACCAAGAGCTACTTACCTCTACCACGTGGCAGACACCAGTTGGACTGGCAAAAACTACAACGCCCAAGCAGTGGTCTGGCAGACAGCCCTGGTTCCGGTGGTAGCTCTAGAACTGCTTTCACGTGGGGACTGGAAAGCCACTGGAGTTCGAGGCCCCGAGGAGTTCGACGCCAAGTTATTTTTGGACCTAATGTCCAGCGAATACGGGCAACCATGGGGCTCTCAAGACCGCAACCCAGAAAACCCAGACGTAATCGACCCAAACTGGGAATAAACTCCCTTATTCTAGGTTTATGGGACTAAGATCAATAAACAAATAAATAACTAGGTTATTAGGGAACACTCTCAGCTAACTTCAAGTTGAATAACTTAGATTGTTACTATCAATATTCAAGGAGTAAAAAAAATGCGTATTTCAAAGCGATGGATCCCATCCGTAGCTGTTCCAGCCGTAATTGCACTTGGTGCTGTTGCAGTACCACTTCAGGCTAATGCGGTTGACCTTCCGGACCTAAGTGCCGCTGAAGTAATGGTGCTCATGCAGCAAAGCGATGTTTTGGAGTTCTCCGGAACAATCACGAAGGTCAGCGACATGGGTATTCCTTCCTTGGAGTTCAGCTCAATGGTCAGCCAGGACATGGCAGATGAAATGGCAGAGAAGATGCCGGCCGAATTTGCAGACTTCGTCCCATCGGTTATTGATTCAAACGCCCTGACCCAGGCCATGGAGCTTGCCTCTGGCACTCACACTGTACGACTTTACGTTTCTGGACAAGACAAGATGCGAGCTCAGATTTTAGATCGAATGTCTCAGCGAGACCTGATCGTCAATGGAAACGAGTTTTGGATTTATAACGCCAAGAAGGCAACCGCAACAACTGGGACCATAGACATGGAGATTGACCCAGCAAAGCAGGCAACTGCCGAGCAGGAAATCTTGGACTATGCAGCATCAATTGCACTGGACCTAAGTAGCCCAGAAGCCATTGCGAACTACCTAGTCGAAATGATTGATGAGACCAGCACTGTTGAGGTTGGTAAGGATCACAGTGTCGCAGGACGTACTGCCTACCAGTTGATTATCAGCCCAGACGCTGAAGCTTCCTTGGTTGAAAGAGCTGAAATCTCGGTTGACTCTGAGACCGGACTTCCTTTGAAGGTTGAGGTTTTCTCTACTCAGCAATCAACTGCTGCCATGTCAGTCGGTTTCGAATCAGTTGATTTCGGTCCCATTGATGCTTCACTATTTGACTTCACTCCCCCCGCTGGCACAGTGGTAACAACTTGGGACTCCGATGACCTAGAAGGTTATGCCGACAAGGACGCTGCCGCCTTAGAAGCAGAGTTTGGCGACACAGCGAAACCAGAAGTTATTGGCGAGGATTGGGAGAGCGTTGTTTACCTTTCAGCAATGCCAGCAGACATCCCAGCCGGACTAATGGCAACTGAGTTATTCGCAGACATGTTGACCGAGGTTCCGGGTGGCAAAGTGTTCTCAAGCGCACTTGTAAATGTCTTGCTGACCGATTCTGGTGAGGTCTACATGGGTGCCGTAACAATTGAGTACTTGCTCAGCGTCTCGAAATAGGGACTATGCCCCAGGCTCTAGAGTTGGCGATAAAAACCAGCTCTCTTACTAAGCAGTTCGGCTCCCAAAAAGCAGTATCAAGCATCGACCTCAGTGTTCCAAAGGGGTCGGTGTTTGGCTTTTTGGGCCCAAACGGCTCAGGAAAAACAACGACAATCCGCATGATTCTAGGTCTAGCGGCAGCTTCCAAGGGAGACATAGAACTTCTCGGTCATCCGATTCCCAAAGAACTAGAGCACGCTCTACCTAAGGTTGGTGCGCTGGTCGAAGGCCCGGCTTTCTACCCCTACATGTCGGGGCGCAATAACCTGATACGAATTGATTCGGCTGACCGCAATTCAAGGAGTGGCACCCGGAAGCAGCGGGTCGATGCTGCTCTAGAACGGGTTGGCCTCACAAATGCCGCCAAGAAAAAAGTCCACGCCTATTCTCTGGGTATGAAGCAGCGCCTAGGTCTGGCCAATGCACTTTTGAAGCCAAGAGAGATTCTGATTCTTGATGAGCCGACAAACGGCTTAGACCCACAAGGAACCAGAGAGGTCAGAAACCTGATTCGCTCTCTGGCAGCTGAGGGCATAACAATCTTTGTCTCGAGCCACTTGCTGAGTGAAATTGAACAACTCTGCAGTCACTTGGCTGTTATGACCGCCGGCAAGATTGTCGCGCAGGGCAGCCTGGCGGAACTTCGAAACGAATCTCAGACCAGACTGGTGCTAAAAGCAGACCGAATCGATGAATTGGTTGACCTGCTAAAAACTCAGGGTCTCACAAAACTCTCATTGAAGCCCGACCGTGTCGTCGTTCCAGTGCCAGGTGACTTTGACGTTGCAAGCCTGAACCAGTTACTAGTGAAGAAGAAATTTATGGTGAGCGAGATACGTCTCGAGCAACCGAGCCTGGAAGAATACTTTGTCAACCTAACCGGAGAGGGGTTTGAAGTTGTTCGCTAAATCCCTAAGTCTTTCTTTAATGGGCTCTGAGCTAAGAGTTATGTTCACCAGGCGCCGCACCTGGGCGATGCTGGCAGCAATTGCACTAATACCTATCCTGTTAGCGGTGGCGGTTGCGCTAACCAGTGATGAGCTTGCACCCGGTGAAGGCCCGCCTTTTCTTGATCGAGTGACCCAAAACGGCCTCTTCACTGGCTTCACCGCCACATTATTAGCCCTGCCGCTATTTTTGCCGCTAACCATGGCCGTTGTTGCCGGCGACACCATCGCCGGGGAAGCGAGCCTTGGAACACTTAGATATCTGCTGATTGCTCCGGTGGGACGCCTAAGGCTTTTGGTCGTCAAGTACTTAGGAACAATCGTCTTCGCACTAGCCGGCACCTTCACGCTGATGATAGCCGGAGGAATTATTGGAGCGATTTTGTTTCCAATTGGCCCCGTGACTTTGCTGTCTGGCGATCAAATTTCGTTAGCTGAATCTATTGGACGAATGGCGCTGGTGGCTGTCTACACAGCCATCTCTATGAGCGGGCTACTAGCGATCGGACTATTTGTTTCGACCCTGACCACCGTTCCAGTCGGTGCCATGGCTGCGACAGTTGTTTTAGCTGGCGTGAGCCAGATTCTGGATAACTTGCCACAGCTTTCTTGGCTCCACGAGTGGCTATTTACCCACTATTGGCTAAGTTTTGCTGATCTGTTAAGGCAGCCAATTGAACTTGGTTCATTCGCCAGTAATTCGTTACTACAGCTCGGGTATATTGCAGTGTTTGGTGCTTTGGCTTACTCAAGGTTCACCACTAAAGACATATTGAGCTAATCGGCTGATACACTTCTAAGCTGCAGGGGCCTCTAGCTCAGTTGGTTAGAGCAACGGACTTTTAATCCGTGGGTCGTCGGTTCGAATCCGACGGGGCCTACCAGAGTTAGTGACTTCTCAGGACCTTATGACCGACATGGGCAATAAGAGGCTAAGAGCGGCTCTATTCGGAGCGCTTTTTGCTTTCTGATTTGGACTGCTTTTCCAGTCTTTTTTCCTTCAAGTTTTTTGCAGGGGTCTTCTTGCTGTTTTTTTGAGGCTTTTGCTCTTTTTGTGCCATTGTCATTCTCCCTCACTACTTGGGCTTCTATTCACGGAGGTTATCGGCTTATCGATAACAGCCCTCCTGAGCAAACTTAGCGTTGAAAACTCAAATTAGTCTCTCGGCCAGCTGATTCTCATTAAGTCCTTGAGGACTTGCGCAGGCGGCTGCGTGAAGTAGCTTGCCGGTGCAGCCATGAGCTGACCTCCCTAGGCGCCCTCTCCAACCACTTGAAGGTTACTTGCGCCCTGGACTCGCCAACCACCCATCGCTTCAATCATCAAATATCTAAGGGCATAAACGTCATTTCCAGCTTGTAAAAACCGAACATCAATCAGCGCTAGTCCAGAGTCAGAATCAACCAGACAGTCATTGAAAATCAGCTTGGAAGACTGGATTAGCGGGCCATAACTCCCGGCAATAATTTCCACGAAGCCCTCTAGTGTCACGTTGGACCGAAATGATGGTGACGCAAAAGAGTACGCGAGCTCAAAGTCATCTCGTGCAAAGGCCGAAGTTTGTGCGTTTACCGTTGACTCGATGCCCGTCTGGATGCTGGCATCGCAATCAATAGGACCTCCCTCAATCATTGGAGGTTCGCTCTGAGTTGGTTGGGGTTGCGCTTCCGCCGTGGGAGCTTCAGACTCTGACGCGATATTAGCTTGGGGTTGCGCGCAACCGGCGAGCAGGAGAATGACGGGAATCGCGTATAACAGCTGCCGAGCAATCTTCATTTGGGGGTCAACTGGGGGTTTTAGAACGAAATTCCCTGCGCTTTAGGAAGTTTTTAGCTGACTAATTGCCGAGGTGGACCACAAGCTTCAGATCGCCGGCACTGGTTAAAAGAAATGGCCGTATTAGTCACTCCTGGTCGGTGTCTATTCCAAATGCAATTATGCCTCGAGGCACCGATTGATGTCCCCGAAGAATATGAAGAAAAAGACTGCTGGTGCTGCAGCTTGGCTAAGTCGCGATCTTCGGTGCTCTTGCCTTTGTCCGATTCGCAACCAATGATGTTCAGAGCTAGCTCGCTGTTAGAATTAGAGGCGGTTAGGGGCCTCTAGCTCAGTTGGTTAGAGCAACGGACTTTTAATCCGTGGGTCGTCGGTTCGAATCCGACGGGGCCTACTTTATGGTTGTGATTCAGACTTGAGAGATTCGCCCGAGAGCCTCCGGCAGCAATCTCAGATTCCTAAGTTCTGCTAGACAAAAATAATCTTGAGGGTATTTTTGTCGACTAACTTTCAAGCGTTCTAAAAATATCGGGAAGTACAACTCTTGTGAGCGAGTTGACCAAGGAGTGAAAGAAACCAACCGAAGGCTAATAGGTATCTATAAGGCTGATGGGGGCATTCTCGGTGAAGTTTCATACCTCGTTGGACACCTGTTGGGGACTAAGGAATGCAGCTTGTGCGACATCACCCACTCTCCGTTGAAGAAAAAGGCTGAGTTCAAGGAATTTGAAAAAAGGCTGCAAGTGGAATTAGGCATTGGGTTTCGCCTTGCCCACATGAACGAACGCACCGATGCAGAGCTTGCCGCGTCCTTAGATCAAGAGCCATGTGTTCTGCTAGAAAATGCAGACGGCTCAATTGAGTTTTTTCTAGATTCTGATGAACTCAAAGCAGCGAGCGGCCAAGTTGCCCCCTTTGAGGTACTCGTGAGATCCAAGCTGGGAATGCTCCCCTAAGAATCTAATTGGCTGAGTTCTGCTGGATAACTTTAGCTAAGTTGCTGATCAGGCGACTGCGCCTAATCGTTTTCCCCCACGGCAAACTAGACAGTTACTTTTTTTCTTAGAATTCTGTCGAGGGCCCATTAAACAAAAAGAGCCCAAACGAAAATACGAAGCCGCAAGAGGAATTAATTTGTTGGAAGGTAACCATTTTTTTCATTCAAAAAAGCGTCCTGAGAAGAGCTTGAAGGATGGCAAAGTGCGGCGAATACCCCACGAAGAATTCTCGCAAACCACACCGGAAACGTTACGACTGTCGACTTTTTTAGGTCAGGCCTGAGTGAAAAGAAAAAACAAAACCCATCAGAACTGGCCTGGTAATCACATTTGGCTAATGCGAGTGAAAATTGAGACATGCGCGTTTTACTAGTTGATGATGAGGTCCGTCTCGCAGACGGAATAAAGCGCGGAGCTTATAAAGTGCCATTCGGCAGGATTGTGGCACTCATGGCCGTCGTGACTGCAGTTGGCGGATAAATTCAGTTCGTCCAACCACTAGGTTCGACTGCCCAAAATCAACGCTTCCAAGGGCTGATTGGGCAATGCAATCCACCCTTCAATTTTGGCTTGACCCAGTTGGCTAGCAGTTGGAGCATCATAAAAACCCAGAGAGGCAAACCTGGTTACTAGCGCTGCGACCACGGCATCAAAGGCGTCACAGGACCTAATCATTAGTGACGAAAATTCCGAAACATCGAGCCAAGGAGCGCTGACTTGAATGTCAGTCAAAAGCGTTTCTCGGACTTCGGCTGAGGCACGATACCCTCTTGTTTCAAAGGCCCAGAGCCTAAGCGCTGCACCTGGATAAACCTCGACCACCGCCCCGGACCCTGATCTATCGATTTGAATCCCACTGCCTTGCAACCTACCGAGAAGCCCCGCCGCTCGCATAGCAGTTAGGCCGAGTCGATCGGTTGAAACACTGAGTGGCCAACGACCCGTCTTTAGTCTCACGACCCTATCCGTCTCTCGGTAAGAAAGTCTTCTGCGAAAATCCATACCTCCGTCGACTGCTAAGTGCAGAGAGTCAAGATTAGAGTGATTTTTTACAAACTCAACGAATTCAATTGGCCATCCTAGGGCGCAGTCAATTCCTAGTTTGACTATGTTTGCAGAGGCCTCGACAATCAAACTATCAGTGACTCCTAGCTGAAGGCTTATCAGCTTCGCGCCACTCGCAGTCCATTCGACAATGGCCATAGCTGTTGTCTTTGGCTCTGCAGCTAAATCCACTCCGGCAGTCAACACCAGAGAATCCTAATCGAGTTTTAAGCCTTGTCCCCGAAGGGTCTCCCAGCAAACCGATGCCGTTGATTTTGGAATAGATGGGTTACTCATACTGCTGACCAAAGGGTAGAAGGAAGTAATTTATGATTGTTCAACCAAGTGGTATTCACCACGTAACGGCACTTGCCGCAGACCCCGAGAAAAACGTAGCGTTTTACACGAGAGTGTTGGGGCTTCGGCTCGTGAAGCAAACCGTTAATTTTGACGCACCTCACATCTGGCACCTTTATTACGGCGATGCCACTGGGAGCCCCTCGACTCTGATGACATTCTTCCCGTGGCCGGGAGTAACACCGGGCAAGGAAGGCTCTGGACTCACCACGAAATCTTCCTTCAGCGTTCCTCGCGAAGGAATCAATTGGTGGTTTGACCGGCTGAAGTTAATTGAGGTCAACCCTTCGCTGAGCGCCGATGGTCAAGAGATTACCTTTCGCGATTCTGCCGGTATGCAGCTGTCTTTAGTGGCAACCGATGGAGACACTCGAAGCGGTTGGGATGGTGTTGGTTCAATTCCCCAAGAGTTTGCTGTCCGAGGATTGCACTCGGTCACACTCAGCCAAAAAGTAATTGACCCCACTTCCGAGCTCCTGGTTGCCGATCTAGGAATGACCCATTCCGGAGACACAAAATCTGGCGCAAGTTTCACTATGGGTGATGGCAACTCTGGAGCCCAGGTGGAAGTGTTAGGCGGAGTATTAGAGCGAGGGCTGCAAGCAGGTGGAACGGTACACCATGTGGCGTTTAGAGCACCTGACTTGAACACAATGGAGTCTTGGCGCCAAGAACTATCAAGCCGCGGAATCGCGGTTACCGAAGTTTTGGACAGACAATACTTTAAAAGCATTTATTTTCGCGAGCCAGGTGGGGTGTTATTTGAGATTGCAACTGATGATCCGGGCTTCGAGACCGATGAGCCACTTTTGGAGCTGGGCCGCAAGCTGAAATTGCCCCCTTGGCTGGAGCCGTCTCGTGAGCAAATCGCTGAATCCCTACCCTCCCTTGGAGACCTTGATGACTAGACCAACGGATATTTCCAGACCGCACGTATTCAAAGCCGGTAACGAGAAGACACTGATTCTTCTCCATGGCACCGGAGCTGACGAGAACGACTTGGTTCCCCTTGGCCAGATGCTAATCCCGGGGGCCAGCATCCTTTCCCCTAGGGGCATGAACGTAGAGGAAGGAATGAACCGCTTTTTCGCTAGAAATCCAGACGGTAGTTTCGTTCGAGACTCTTTGGTCCAGTCAATAGAAGAACTTGTTAGCTTTTTTGATGCGGCCCAAAACGAATACTCTTTGAAGCTCTCTACGGCCTACGCGGTTGGGTTTTCAAACGGTGGCAACACTGCATTGGCGCTGTTGTTAAGCAACCCTGATTCAATGGCTGGGGTTGTGGCGTTTGGAGCAACCAATCCCTTGCCGCAGCTAGACCAGTTTCCAGACCTGAGTGGGAAAAAAGTTTTCATTGCCAACGGGGTCCAAGATTCTTATGCGCCGGAAGAAGTGACAGCTGGACTGGTTGAGAAGCTAAGACAGTCGGGAGCCGAAGTGACATGGCTAAGCCACCCGGGTGGTCACTCGATTGCAAACGATCACGTCGCTGAAATTGCTCGTCAACTTCAGGCAACATAGCCCCTTTTTGGCCACTGGAGCCGACCTCAACTGCTTTCACTCTGACCGAAATCCACAGCTCTCAAATTAGCTATTCGGACTTGCCACAGGCGACCAGATTGGCCCTGATTCAGCTAGTTTCTGAGGTTGAGATTCACTCCGGTTCTCTAGTTTCGGCTCAAGGAATTATTGAACCAGTTCGCACAAAGTGTGGGTGGACTTGTGGTGTCCTTTCCGGTTCCTGCGTTCTTCGATAACCCAGAGATCAAACAAACTTTGTGGAAAGAATTCAGTGCGAGTCGCGTTTCACAGATCCAGTCAAGCTGGGCGGTCTCTCTTTAGAACCGGTTCATGCGCTCAGGCTCAGATTGAAATCTGGGAATCTACTCTTCGCTGATGCAACCACTGCATCCAGATTGCAGCCGATAGCCACACCACCTGCATAACTGCAATTACGCGCTCCGAGAGGCCAACAATTGGTTGTCCCGGCTCTAACCACGTCAGTAAAAACCATAAAGTGGTAACACCCATAATCAAAGTCGCTGGAATCGCACCAATTGGTCTGATGCTCCAGTGATATCGCTTATCAAAGCGCATCGCCAAAATTGGCCATGCCGAGAACAAAATAAAGGCAAAGGTGGCAAACAGCACGTGCCAATAAGAAGAGCTTTCTTGCGAAGGGGTTGAAAAGAACGTGTAGCCAAAGCCTGCAAAGCCTGCTGCGGCCAAGGCTAGGCGCCCCGGAATTGAAAATGCCTTTGCGTGCCAGGCTCCTACCAGGGTTAGTAACGAACCAAACAAAAAGAAGCTTGATTGAATTAGCTGCACCGGTGAATCGTCTGCGGCAAGATCGCTGATTGTTTTGGCGATTGGGTCATAGCCTGGAACCAGAGCACCAGAGATTGTCCAGCCGAGTACATTCTGAATAGGACCTAGCGTCGCTGCCACCAGTGCCCAAATACCAATACGCCTCAATGTGCCACCCCTCTAATTGACAACTCTGCCTCACAATTTTGTCGTAGGTTTCTCGGTTGTAGGTCTTTGGATTTTAGCTCGAATCCGCCGATAGAAAAAGACAGTCCAGTCGCATGACCAGGCCAAAGCAAAAAATCGGTCACTGCCCCCTTCGCAAAAGCCGCTCTAAAAACCAGCGGAAGTAACTTGCCCATGAAGCTCCTTGAAAACGTGCCAATAAAGATTAATCCGAGAGTTTGTTACCGGATTCATCTGATTCATCGAAATACCGCGAGCCGCGATGCTGTTATATTGCGGTATGGATCTTTCAGGAAAAACTATTTTGGTGACCGGTGCCTCAGGCGCCCTAGGGTCAGAACTTACAAACGTGCTGTCCTCAAAGGGTGCAAATGTGCTTGGCACCGCGACCAACAATGACTCGGCAGGCCTCATCCCAGCCAAGGCAGAGGTTAGGTTGTTGCTGGATTTCCAAGAACCAGATTCTATTCAGACTTTGACCGATTACTTGGTTGCTGCAAGTCAGATCGACGGAATTATTAACGCCAGTGGAGTGGTCGCTTTTGGCCCGGTTAGTGAACTCACCGTTGAAACCACCAAGCGGCTAAACGCCGTGAACTCGCAAGGACCTATTCAGCTAATTTCGCAGTTGTTCGGAAAGCTCAAGGAGTCGTCGGAGGCTGGCAACCAGCCCTTCGTGCTCAACATCACGGGCGTAGTTGCAGAAACCCCAATGATGGGCATAGCTGCCTACTGTGGTTCCAAGACCGCAGTTCACGGCTTCTTGACCGCACTTGGCAAAGAATGGCGACGCGAGGGAATTCGAGTAATTTCAGCAAGACCTGGCCACACCGAAACCGGTCTAGCCTCCAGAGCTATTGCCGGACAAGCACCGACTTTTCCAGCCGGTATGACAACCGAACACGTGGTTGCAAGGCTCGTTGCAGCCATAGAAGCAGGCGAAAAGGACCTAGCTTCTAGCGACTTCTAATTTCGTAGCTATGGCCCCTAGATTCCCCAGCTGATATTTCATTGCTAGAGATATCGGTCGCAAACTTATTTGCAAGATGTGACATTGGCTCATCAAGCATCAGGCCCTGATTCACCTTATTTTGCTTTCCTAGTTTTGGAGTCCGATAACCGTTTCCAGCAAGCTCATGATTACCAGACACAAACCGGTTAGCCCACAGGGCAGTTGGACCAAGGCACCATCGTGAGGCCCAAGACCTGAGCGTGAGCATTTACTCCCTTGAAGTCTGGAATAGCCTGAACTCCACCCAACCCAAGATTCGTAATTGGCCCCTGAGAAGCCCAAATCCTGTAATACTGGAAGTCTTCTCGTCTAGGCGGGAACTACTCAGTTGCTCACCATGGTCGTTTTTGGGCGCCCATTTATGTTACAGACAGTGAGTATGAGGAATCTGAGTGAACAAGACCAGTATTGAAGCCAAGCTTTTTGACGGCCGGGACATCTTCTATTTTGACGACGCCGAATCAAGGCTTCCGGCCACCCGTAAGCAAGATCAGCGTGAGTCGGATCAAAGACCCGAAACTGCTGCACTTCGCCACGACGCATTGTCTGGCGAATGGATCACTGTCGCATCACATAGACAAAAGCGCGCATTTTTGCCACCTGCTCACTCTTGTCCGCTCTGCCCAACTTCCGAAAATAACCCAAGCGAAGTTCCAGATAACTTCGATGTCGCAGTGTTTGAAAACAAAGGTCCGGCCTTTGGCCCGGACCTCGGTGGGATTTCACACCCCGTCAAAACTAGGCCTTTCGGCTTCTCAACAAGCTCATATGGTCGATGTGAAGTTGTTATCTTCAGCCCAGAACACCGGGGCGGCTTGGGCTCTATGCCAGTCGAGCGCATCGAAACGGTTATCAAAGCGTGGCAATCGCGCACTGCCCACCTCCAGAAATTGGAGGGCGTGATCCAGGTCTTTCCCTTCGAAAACCGTGGAGAAGAAATTGGCGTCACCCTCCATCACCCCCACGGCCAGATCTACTCTTATCCGTTTGTGACCCCAAGAACCAAAAAGCTAATCGCCAGCGTCGATAACCACGGCGGAGATTTCTTCGGTGAGCCAGTGGAATTTGAAAAAGCATCCAGCAGGAACGTTCTAGAGACCAAGAACTTTGTGGCATTTGTGCCATTTGCTGCGAGATGGCCTATTGAAATCCACCTACTACCAAAGCGTCAGGTTGCGGACTTCACTGAGCTAACAGCTGCTGAAGTAAGCGAACTTGCCGACGCCTATAAGCGGATTCTTACTGGTCTGGACGCCCTCTATGACAAGCCAGTTCCATACATTTCCGCCTGGCATCAGGCGCCAATGATTGAAAACCGAGACCGGATAAGGCTCATGCTGCAGATTACCTCTCCACTGCGTGATGCCGACAAACTGAAGTATTTGGCGGGATCGGAAAGCGCGATGGGCGCTTTTGTCGGAGACGTTGAACCAGAGGAGACTGCCAAAAGACTCAAGAAGGTAATCAAGTGAACCTGACCGGCCAAACAACCGAAGGGTTTCAAAAACAGTTTGGTTATTTACCAACTGGAGTGTGGTCAGCACCGGGACGTGCGAACTTAATCGGCGAGCACACCGATTACAACAACGGTTTTGTTTTCCCTTTCGGAATAGATAAGCGAACCTATGCGGCCATGTCCAAGCGGAACGACTCGATCATCAGAATCGGAACCTCCTTCACCGAAGGGGTCGTTGAATTTGAGCTTAGTGAAACTCAGCCAACAGACCTTGATTGGGCGCTCTATCCACTCGGTGTTGCCTGGGTAATGCGGGTAGGTCTAGGGTCCGGCTTTGATCTCTTTTTAGATTCCAATGTCCCCATTGGCGCCGGCCTTTCATCATCGGCCTCGGTTGAGTGCTCAGTTGCACTCGCGCTAAATGACCTTTGGAACCTTGGTCACAGCAAACAACAACTTGCTCTTATTGGCCAACGAGCCGAAAACGAAGTTGTTGGAGCCCCAACTGGCATCATGGATCGGACCGCATCGATGCTTGCTGCAACTGACGCTGCGGTTTTGATTGACTGCTTGACACTTGAAACGGAAATAGTTGAGCTTGGGCTTGAAGCTCAGAATCTGGTTGTGGCAGTTATTGACACCCAGGTCTCACATCGTCACTCCGACGGCGGCTACCGCTCCAGAAGAAATGCCTGCGAGAAAGGCGCCGAAGTCATGGGGGTCATTTCCTTGCGTAAACTGAGCCACTCCGACCTTGAAGCGGCCAAGGCAAGGCTTGACGATGTTACCTACCGCAGAGTTCGCCACATCATCACCGAAAACGACCGAGTGCTAGCAACAGTTGCAGCCCTGAAATCCGGGGAAATTAACAAACTTGGTCCAATTTTTGAAGCAAGCCACGTCTCAATGCGTGACGATTTCGAGATTTCTATCCCGGAATTGGATCTAGCGGTCGAAACCTCGGTGAAAACCGGTGCTATCGCCTCCAGAATGACCGGTGGCGGCTTTGGTGGGGCTGCGATTGCGGTCATTAGCAGAGACCTATTTTCTAGCCTGGAGGCCGATGTCACGGCCGCATTCGCTGCAGCTGGCTTTGGCCAACCAAACATCTTCACCGTTGCCGCGAGCGCCGGAGCAGCGAGGGAGAGCTAATGGCTCTAGTAAACGGGGGAGACTTCGATTCCTTCGTCAACCATCTCGTCGATTGCGTTCTCTATGGATTCCTGTGCAACGCCGGCCGTTAGGCCGGTGATAACCCTGACGCTGAGTCCAAGCTTATTGGCATCTAGTGATGATGCCCTGACGCAGTAGTCAGTGGCTATGCCAACCACCTCCACCTCAGTAATTTGCAACGATTTGACTAAATCAGGAAAGCTAGTTCCTTTTTCATCGATACCCTCGAAGATCGAATAGCCGTGTGACCCCTGGCCCTTCTTGATGTGGATACCGATAAGGCTGGCATCTAGGTTCGGGTGGTAATCACTTCCCGCCTCGTTTGCGACGCAATGCGCTGGCCAGCTGGTCTTAAAATCTGGAGACTCACCACTTTTTGCAAAGTGACCCCCGTTTTCCTCGTTGGGTGTGTGCCAGTCTCGTGAGGCGATCACGTAGTCATAATCGCTCTTGTGGTTTTGTAAGTGCTCGGTTATCAGCTTTGCGGTTACCGCTCCCCCCGCGCAAGCCAAGACCCCACCCTCACAAAAATCGACCTGAACGTCTATTACCAAAAGTGCTTTAGTCATCTTGCTCCCCGTTCACCCTGCCATCCACTATCGGTGCTATCTGTTCACTAGCGTTGAGCCACAATCATAGAAGCCCATGACTAGATCGTCCATGGCTTCTCGGTTGCTGGCAGTCACATCACCCAGGTTGTAGATGGTGAAGATAAGCCTTGATTGATCTGGGGTATCCAAGAAACCCGCCAGCGTATAGCCGGTTCTGATCCAACCGGTTTTTGCCGTAATTGACCCGACCGCGTCTTCGAATCGGTAGCTCAGTGAACCCGGAGTTCCCGATACCGGCATGCCACCAAGAATGACTTCAAAGCCTCCGTAGCCGGCGTCAATAAGAACAAGCAAGTCATTTACTTGCTCCGGAGAAACTTGGTTATATTTAGACAACCCTGAACCATCCTCAACGGTGAGGCCAGCAAGATCTAGCCCGGTGCCTCTAAGTGCCCGATTATAGCTTTCTGTTAGTGAGTCAAAGGTTCCATCTAGCCCAACATCAAGAGAAATGAGCCTTGCTAACGCCTCGGCCAAAGTGTTGTCGCTAACCACGAGCATGTAGTCAATCCACTCGCTGATTGGCCTAGATTTCACGGTTGCAATCTGAATCGCATCGGCGGGAGCCAGCCCCTTGGTAATTACTGCTTCATCGGCAACTAGGCCAAGTGATTCCTGGAACCAACCACCGGCCCTAGTGACCGGATCTTTCGAGCGCTGAGACTCTTTGGATGTCGGGCTTAATCTGTCTCCATCAACCTGCAGCGCGGACACCGGAGACATGTAGCCGTTGGTCATGCCGCGGGGATCCCAAACGCTCTGGTAGTCGCCATTTGCTCCCCCATACAAAGAAGTGTCCAGCACAATCTTGGTTATAGGTTCTTGACCCAAAGTCTTCTTGACCTGAGAAGCAAGGTCAGATAGTTTCGGCGCTTTTTGATAGACCGAGTTTTGATTTAGGCCGGTGCGAGAAAGAGTCGGGTCACCAGCTCCAACCAAGTAGATTTTGCCGGGTTCGACGACATCCTGATAGACCCTCGTTGTCACCTGGTAGCGCGGGCCAAGGGTTTCAAGTGCTGCGGCTGCGGTAAAGAGTTTCATGACCGATGCTGGTCTTGCAGCGGAACCACTTCCCCGGTCAAATAACACTTCCCCGGTTTCGGAATTCATGACCTGGGCCTGCAGTGACAAGATAGCGGCGGCATCCTCTAGGGCGGAAACCGAACACTGGATGATTTCAGGCTCTGTCGGCTCTGGTTCGGATTCAACTGGAGCGGCCGAAACCGTGGCATCAGGCAGGACAGTCTGGCTGGCCAGCGGCTCAGCAACCTCATCGGACTGGCTCAGCGGCCCGACAAACAATAGGCCAAGCGCCAAGGACCCAGCAACCAGACCCGAACCTATACCAATTAGTGCTTGTTTCATCTCACCTGTCTAAGCTTTACCCATGAAGTTTACATTGTTCGCGACATCAATGCTGGCCCTAGTAATGACAACCCTTCCGGCAACTGCTCACGAACAACTAGTGGATCAAGACCCAAAGCCCGGACAAATAGTCGAAGCAGGCATCGTTGAAGTGAAGTTATCTTTCAGCGACGACCTGATTGCTTTAGACAATGCGGCTGGCTCCGAGATCGTGATTCTCGATGAGGATCAAAACCCAGTAAATAATGGCTGCGCCGTTGTTGAGGGCCGCAGCGCCATTGCTAGAGCTGACATCGACAAGGCCGGGACTTACCAAGTCGGCTGGCGAGTAGTGTCGGGAGATGGTCACCCGATTTCTGGAAGCTTCAGCTTCGTAGTCGAGAATAATGCTGGCCATGTTGCTGACCCTGACTACTTATTTGCCCGGTGCGCCAACCCCTATAACCCAGACACTTCAGGGGCTGAGTTGCCAACCGGTCAATCTTTGTACTGGTTACTCTGGGGGTCAATCCCACTGGTTGCAGTCGGATTATTGCTCTTGCTGAGGCCGAAAAATAAACGTTCTAGCAACGACCGCAAAAACCCAGAAAAGAACTCCGAAAACTAGTACTTCAATTGGCATATCAAACCGATTACCCATCGGTGCAAACGCCAACGAGTAGGCAACATCAAGGGCTTGCGCATACATAAAGGCAGAAACACCTGCGACCACCATTAGCTTCACCGGCACAACACTGCCGGAGATTCTAGAAGCGCTCCAGATTGTCAGCCCCGCAAGCCCAAGTGCCAGAGCAGCCCCAGTAAAAATGAGCGGATAAGTCGTTTGGTAAAAAAAGTTGATGGCAAGCTGGGACAGTAATAATGACAGCCAAAATAGCGAACCCTTAAGAGCGTTTCTCGAATTCAAGGGGTTACCTAAATGACCTGGCAGAACTTGTTCAACGGCTCGACTTGGCCGGCAACAACTATCTGGTCGCCAGACTCCAAGACGGTTTCGGGAAATGCCGGTGAATAGTTCCCATCACCCTTTGTGACTGCCACAACTGTCACATGGTAGTTGGTTCTAATTTTTAGCTCGGCCAAGTTCTTGTTGTGAAATGACTCTGGAACTTTTGCCTTGAGCATCACGAAATCGTTGTCAATTGGAACGTAGTCCAGTGACTCTCCCGAAACCATGTGCGCCACGCGCTTGCCCATCTCATACTCCGGGAACACGACGTGGTGCGCACCGAGCTGCTCCAAGATTCGCCCGTGGGATTTAGAGTTTGCCTTCGCCCAAACATTTGGAACGCCAAGCCGCAACAACAAAGAGGTTGTTAAAATGCTGGCCTCAATGTCAGCTCCGATGGCTACTACCGCAGCATCAAACTCCTGAATACCAAGCTCGGTAAGCACTGCTTCATCGGTGCAGTCAGCCTTCACAGTGTGGGTCAACTCCTGAGCCATCTGCTGAACCAGCTTCTCGTCGGTATCAACACCTAGAACCTCGTGACCGCTTCTAACGAGCTCTCTAGCCAATGATGACCCGAAACGACCCATTCCAATCACGATGACGTTTGTGTGGAGAATACGTCGCTTTGCTTTTTCTTTAGCCAATTAGGGGCCTTTCCTTTGGGAATTCATAGTGCCTCTTCGAGATTCGAAGAGCAAGTGCTGATGCCACAACAACTGGACCTAAGCGACCGACAAACATCAAGACCGCCAACCAGACTTGGTGAAAGGCGGGCAATTCTGCAGTAATGCCAGTGGATAACCCCACCGTTGCAGCCGCGGAGGTAACCTCAAAGAGAATTTCATCGAGCGAGAAATCGGTTGTGGTCGCGAAAACCAAAGTCGTGAACAAAATAGCCGTGGTACTAAGTGCCACCAAAGTGAGAGCCTGACGCTGAATCGAGCGAGGAAGTCTGCGGCTTCCAACGTTTACCGCGGTTTCGCCGCGAATTTCGGTGTAAACGATGAAGATCAAAACGGCAATCGTGGTCACCTTGATTCCGCCGGCGGTAGAAGCCGAACCACCACCGATAAACATCAGTAGGTCTATGCCCAGCCAAGTCGCAGGATCCATTTTTGAAATGTCTATCGAATTAAGGCCACCCGAGCGCGGCATGACGGCAGAGAAGAGAGTATTGACCACCTTGTCAAAGGTGTTCAGTCCGCCAAGTGTTCCTGGGTTATTCCATTCCAGCAGCCCAATAAAGAGCGCTCCAATTGCAATCAGGCTAATAGTCATCCAGAGAGTCAAGCGAGTGTGGAGGCTGAAGCGTCTTGGCTTGCCCCCCGGCTGCAATCGCAATCGCCACAGTCGCTCATGAAGCTCGATCAAAACCGGGAATCCCAGCCCTCCAACAATCACGGCCAACATCACCGGCGCAATGAAGAACATATCCTGGTTGAAGCCCATCATGCTGTTGGTGTAGAGCGAGAAGCCACCGTTATTGAAGGCCGAAATTGCGTGAAAAGTGCCGTGCCAGATTGACTCAAGAACGCCTTCGCCGTAACTAAAGCGCAATCTAAGGCTGAGGTAAATAGCAAGAATCAGTTCAAAACCAAAATAGACCAACAGAATTCGACCGAGCAATTTAGAAACATTATCGGCGCCAACAATCTTGGCCTCAGACAGGGTGTTCATTCGATCTCTAAGGCTGATGCGGCCAGAAATTAGCAAGCCAAGCAAGGTTGCAAAGGCAACGATTCCAAGACCGCCGAGTTGAATCAAGGCCAAGATAACAACCTGCCCAAAACCGGACCAGTGGGTTGCGGTGTCGACGACGGTCAAACCCGTGATGGAAACTGCCGAAACGGCAGTGAAGAATGCTGTGACTGGGCTCGTGCTACTACCTGCGGAAGTGGAAATGGGAAGCAAGAGCAATAGGGCTCCAACGATTGCCGCAGCACCGAACGCCAGGACCACAATCTGGGTTGGGTGCAAGGATCGTTTGCGACCTAGTTGGTTCACGATGTTAGCCTACGCCTCCTGAAGTAAAACCAATGTAACCCCAAAACATTACACCGCATTAGGCTTAAGTAATGATTGTGTCCAGACAAGTTCTTATCTTCGACGGGGACTGCGCTTTCTGTAGCTCAAGTGCCAGACTGCTTAGAAAAATGACCAAAAACAAAATAGCCATCGAGCCCTACCAAAAACTTGATCTTGAAGCCTTGAATCTCTCTGCCGAGCTGACCTCCAAGGCGGTCTACTTTGTTTCTGGTGGCACAAGGTTCGTAGCAGCAGCAGCTATCGCCCAAGCGCTAATAGAATCCAAAACCCCTTGGGCTCTGGCCGGCTGGTTTCTAAAGCTTCCGGTCATAAGAAACATCGCAAAGCCGATCTATTACCTAGTTGCGGCCAACCGGCATCGGCTTCCCGGTGGCACACCGGAGTGCAAATTGCCACAAGGCTAATAAACAAAATTCAAAGACCTATATCTAGTTAGAGTGAAGAAACATGTGGAGATCTAGTCCGGCGAGGTTCAATTGACATCAATAACACTGCGCGCCCCGTACCTCTTGTTCATTGGGAGCGAAACTGAGCCAATTTATGCCAAGACCGCCGCTGGGCTTGCCAAGTGGCGCCCAGAGAACTGCATGGGCCAGCTGAGCCTCGAGGGAGGCACGATTGATTTAGGCCTTGAAAAGCACAGTGTGGCAAGTGCGGCCAAAAGCGGAGCTAAGTCACTGGTGATTGGAACATCAGCTGTTGGCGGGGCGATTCCGGCATCCTGGATGCCGATTCTGATTGAAGCCCTAAAAGCTGGTATAGACATCGTAGCCGGCGTCCACACCAAGTTGAGTGACATTCCAGCACTGGTTACAGCAGCGAATGAATCAGGAACAAAGCTCATCGATGTGCGAGTCCCACCGAAGAATATTCCGGTTGGAACCGGCAAAAAACGAACCGGTAAAAGGCTGCTAACAGTGGGAACAGATTGCGCTCTTGGTAAGAAATACACTGCGCTAGCGATTGCCAAGCGGCTGCAAGAACGAGGTGTCAATGCTGACTTCCGCGCCTCTGGCCAGACCGGAATCATGATTGCCGGAAGCGGTATCCCAATTGACGCCGTGGTTGCTGATTTTATTTCCGGTGCTGCCGAAATGATTTCGCCGGATAACCTCCCCGACCACTGGGACATTATCGAGGGACAAGGAAGCCTATTTCACCCCGGCTACTCATCAGTAACAACTGGTCTACTGGTTGGTTCTCAACCGGATGCCTTCGTCGTTTGCACCGAAGCCCTGCGCACCCACATCAAAGGTTGGCCTGACTTTGAACTACCCAGTATTCCGTCGGTCATTGATCGAACCATAGAGATTGCCAGAAGCGTCAACCCTGAAATAAGATGCGTTGGAATCAGCGTGAACACCAGCTCATTGCCGGAACATGAACGCGAAGCCTACCTAGAGAACTTAGGCACACTTTATGCCCTTCCCGCAATGGATCCGCTAGTCACTGGGATCGACGAGGTAATAGATAATCTTCTGGGCCAAAAATGAGGATGACCATTGAGCGTAAAGATTTTCCTTTGCACTCTCCCTTCGTTATCACCGGCTACACCTTTCTGGAGCTCAACGCGGTTTGGGTGACGCTTGAAAAGGACGGCTTTGTCGGCCGAGGTGAGGGAGTTGGAGCTTATTATTTGGGCGATGACCAAGCAAAAATGCTAAAAGACCTTGAAGAGATAAAGCCGAAGGTTGAAAAGGGTGCGACACGTCAAGACATCAACTCACTCATGCCCCCCAATGGCGCAAGAAATGCACTCGATGCTGCTTTGTGGGATCTGGAATGTAAGGCTGAAAATGCCAGCATTTGGGATCTGATTGGGCTTAAACCCAAACAACTAAGCACCGTTGCCACCATAGGGATTGGCACACCAGACAAGATGGCTCTGCGAGCAAAAGAACTGCATGATTTTTCTAACTTGAAAATAAAGCTCAATAGTCACCAGCCGGTAGAAAAGCTAACTGCGATTCGATTAGCCAGACCGGATGCGAATTTGGTTGTCGATGTGAATCAGGGCTGGGATCTTGAGCAGCTAACAAGGTTTATGCCAGCCCTCGGCGACCTAGGCATAAAAATGATCGAGCAGCCACTAGCCAGAGGCAATGACTCCGAACTTGACGGCTTTGTTTCGCCAATTGCCTTAGGTGGAGACGAGAGTGTCCTCAACCTCAGCGAATATGAAGCCAATTCGAAGAACTATCAGGTGATCAACATAAAGCTGGATAAATGTGGTGGCCTGACCGAAGCCCTGCAGATTGTTGCGGCCGCCCAACAAGACGGTAAGTCAATCATGGTTGGAAATATGACCGGCACATCGCTGTCAATGGCCCCGGCCTATGTCATCGGACAGCACTGCGACTTTGTTGATATCGATGGGCCGCTGTTAATCGCAGAAGACATTTCAAATGGCTTGAACTATTTGGCAGGTGGAAAAGTAGAAGTATTTACTTCAAAGCTATGGGGCTAACGCAATACCTTGAGCTAATAACCCAGCTCAGCATCCACGACGCCAATAAGTGGCTTGCCTGTAAGCCAAGCGCTGACGTTTTGCCCGAGCCTGTCTGAAAACAACTTTGTCACAATTTCCGAGGTGTCGGCCGTGTGGGGAGTAATTAGCAAATTTTCCACCTGCCACATTGCGTGATCTTCTGGCAGTGGCTCCGGATAAGTAACGTCGGTCGCTGCCGCCGAAATGCTGCCTGCTTCCAAGGCAACAACCAAGTCCTCTTGGTTTATTACTTCTCCCCTTGCAATGTTCACTAGATAAGAATCTTCACGCATCAGCCCGAACACTCGAGCATCAAACAAGAATCTTGTGCTCTCGGTCAGGGCGCAGGCCAGAATTACAAACTTTGCACTTGCAACCTCTTGATCAAAGTGCTCAAAAGAAACAACCCGGCCCGTAAAGCCCTCCAAAAAAGGCTCGTCCGGCCTGTTCCTCACGACGGTGAGCTTGGATCGAAACGGCTCTAGCAGCGAGGCAAGCTCTTCGGCGATGCCGCCGCCTCCGACAATCAAAACATCTTGGTCGTAGAGAGAATCGGCGAACTGCCTACCCCAGCTCTTGGTCCTTACCCGCTCCGGGATAATTCTCGCCAAAGCCAAACAAAGAGCAAGTGCGTGCTCGGCAACTGGTTCGGAATAGGACCGCTTCGCACTTGTAAAAATAATTGGCTTTTTTAAAATCTCACCAAAGGCATCAACCCCATCAAATGGGAGCTGCACCCATTCAAGCTGCGGGTTTGCACTTAGCATCGCCTGTAAAGCACCAGGGGAAGAGTAGTCAGTCCAAACAAGCGCCGTCACGTCTTTATTGATGGCGGACACCTTGCCACCGGCATCGGTGATTGCCTGGGCATAGTCAGGTAGTTGAGTTGGCTCTAGTGCCACAAGATTGTTCTTCAAGAGATAAATCCAATCTGTAAAACGGCAACGGCAGTCGAAAAACCCCAAAGGCTGCTGCCTGTCGCAACGATTGTATCTGGCAGCAGACTCAAGCCCACCTGTTCCAGCTACTGCAACTAGTCTAGAACCATGACTAATCAGGGGGACCCTAAGAAACCAATGGACACGAAACGGCTAGAAAAGATTTGGAAGCGAATCGGCCTTGGACTTTTTTTGTTTGCAGTCTTTCTGGTTGCAGGACCCCAAGTTATTGATTTAGTGAACCCAGACTTTAGATAAGCAATAACCTAACCTCATGAAATGTACAAACTGCCAAGCCGACATTACCGAGTCTGATTTCAACTGCCCAAACTGCGGTAAAACAACCGCGAAATCTAGGGAAGACCTTCAGAAAATAGACCCAGGCTCAACAAAGATAATTGCATGGCTGTTGATAGCTCTTGGTATCGCGGGAGTTGGTTTCGTAATAGCAAATAGTGCAACCGATTGGTACTCGCCTCTAAACTTCATCCCGCCCGCAATGGTGCTTATTGCCGGAGGCTTAGCGCTAATTAGCGCATTGCGCGCTAACTAGTAAGCGCTATAAAAAACCGCTCCAGGGCTTTGGAGGCAATCGGTTTGCGCCTATTTGCGCTCTAGCCTTAGAGCATCGACCTGATCAAAGTAATACGACAGCTCTTTGTTCCTGATTAGGCGTCCAAACACTGAGCCTGCTGGGCAAAGGTTCATGATCACTGTGACTGGCATCATGATTCCCAGCGGGATAAAGCTCAACGACCAACCTCCAGAGAGAATGCTTCCGAAGATGATTAGCGGTCCGCCAATCATGCGGGTCCAACGGCTTGCTGGGGCCGGAACTGTTCTTAGAACGGCAACTGTCGAGGGAGGAAACGGCCTTGGGTTTGCCTCGATGTTCATCGTTCCCTCGACAATAATTAGCACATTTGTTTTGGCTGAGTTACTTGTCTGTTTATACCCCCTAGGACATTTTTGGAAAAGCCAACTGGAGTAACTAAGGCCAGCCCCGTTGTATCTAAGGGTGCTCGCAGCTGTTCCCAGATCAACACTTCACGGGCCTAGACTTAGAAAACTGAGTCCTCATTTCCTATCGACTTCTAGTTCAAGGACATGATGAGCTAGAGAGGAGAAGACATTGAATCTTATCGAAGCGCATGACCTGAAGAAGTATTACAAGTCCAAGTCGGGTCCAATCAAGGCCCTTGACGGGCTGTCGCTATCAATCCCCCAAGGCACCGTAAAAGGGCTACTTGGACCAAATGGCGCAGGCAAAACCACGGCGGTCAAAATCCTGACGACACTCACCATCCCCACCTCTGGCGAAGCGTTTATAGATGGAGTAAGTGTGCTTGATGAACCCGAAAGAATTCGAAGGATGATTGGGGTGTCGGGTCAATATGCTGCCGTAGATCAAAAATTAACCGGTTTTGAGAATCTAGAAATGATAGGTCGCCTCTACCACTTGAGCGCATCAGCTGCAAAAAAACGCGCGAATGAGCTCATCGAGCTCTTCGATCTTGTTGATGCGGCCAACAGGCCGGTAACGGGTTTTAGTGGCGGCATGCGAAGAAGAATTGACCTAGCGGGGGCATTGATCATTAATCCGGCAGTGTTGTTTTTAGATGAACCCACAACTGGCCTGGATCCTAAGAGCCGGCTAGACCTTTGGAAAGTAATCAAAGACTTAGTCTCAGGCGGAACCACGGTGTTGCTAACTACCCAGTATCTAGAGGAAGCAGACAGGCTAACCGATTCAATTGCCGTTATTGACCACGGCCAAGTAATCGCAGAGGGCACCAGTGACGAACTAAAGCGGCAGATTGGCGGGCAGTATATCGAGTTCGCATTGGTGCGACTCGAAGACATCGAGCAAGGTAAAGGCCTTTTGCAATCTATTTCAAATGAGCAGGTGTTTACTGGAAACGACGGCCGAACCCTGTCGGTTGCCGCCGATTCCGCCCCCGAGAAACTACAAACGGCACTCAAACTTTTTTCAGATGCGGGAATTGAGCTCAATGACGCGGGCATGAGAAGGCCGACTCTAGATGATGTGTTCCTGAACCTAACCGGCCGCCAGGCTCAAGAAGATGAGGTTGCAAAATGACACTTTCATATCAAGTAGACATAAAAGGACCCTTGAATCAACTTGCCTCTGATAGCTGGGTGACTACTAAGCGAAACATCATCAAGCTTCGTCGCGACCCTGAGATCTTTGTTTTTACTCTGATTCAACCGATCATGTTTGTGTTGCTTTTCAACTACGTATTTGCCGGAGCAATCTCAATTGAAGGTGGTGACTATACCCAATTCTTGATGGCGGGCATCTTTGCTCAGACAATCGTGTTTGGCTCTACCTACTCGGGTTCCGCAATGGCGCAAGATCTAAAAGACGGCATCATTGACCGCTTTAGAACTCTTCCAATGAATACGGCAGCACTATTGATCGGAAGAACCGCCGGTGACTTAGTGATCAACGCAGCCTCAATGGTCGCGATGCTTATTACCGGCTACCTAGTCGGCTGGCGAGTAACAAGCTCTTTTCCGGAGGCAATGCTTGCGGTCGGCTTATTGTTGGGATTCAGCTACGCATTTAGCTGGGTGATGGTGCTGATAGGGATGTCGGTGAAGTCCCCTGAGATTATTAATAATGTCAGTTTCTTAGTGCTTTTCCCGCTGACATTCTTATCCAACGCCTTCGTGCCATCAGACACCCTGCCAGCTCCACTTCGTTTATTCGCAGAGTGGAACCCGGTAAGTTCTCTGATTCAGGCATGTCGTGAACTCTTTGGAAACATCCCCGCGGGAACCCCGGTTGGCGACAGCTTCGTTCAGCAGAACCCCTTGATAATCGTTCTTGTCGGGATAGCTGTACTTCTTGCAATTTTCGTCCCCGCGAGCATTCTAAAGTTCAGGTCTTTATCTAGGGTTTAGAACCTACGAAGCAGCCGAGTGTAAATTTGGAGCCGCCCAGGAGAATCGAACTCCTGACCTGCTCGTTACGAGTGAGCTGCTCTACCAACTGAGCTAGGGCGGCGAATCCTAGAAGCCTAGTCGCTAATAGCACCTGCTCGCCTAAGTCTTGCAAGCGCTGCGTCTTCTATTGGAGATTCGGGGCCGATAGCGAACCGCATAAGACTCAAAAGCGAAGTTGTCACTGGCCTTAATACCCACAGCGGCCAAGGTTTGAGCCCAATCATCAACTGGTACTCCTTCGGCATCGAAGCGAGCGCCGACTGAAACAGCAGTGCGTATACGGGCTTGGCTATAAGCGGTAGTGGCGCTTTCCTAATCCAGCTGATAACCGCCTTGGTGTCCTCGGTGACAATTAGCTTTGACTTGAAACCTTCAAGAGTGGTAAAAAGTTCGGCCTCACTCATGGGAGCTGTTTTTAGGCCAAGTGGTTGAACAGATTTTGACCATAGAGCGACGTAGGAATCTGCTCCACCCGGAATAGGGGTCCTTGAGTAGTTCTGGTGAGCTCTCAAAAATGAGTCCATGAATGCCACGTGGACCCAAAGCAGCAGATCCTTATCGGCTGCTTTATAGCCCTTTGTTTCGCCCGTTGAAGTCTGATATTCGCCGCTAACTGTTTTGTGCATGCGGTTTACCCTGCCGGCCTCGCCGTTGATGGCCTCAATCGAACCAAAGGTTGTAACTGTCAGCCACCTTATTGTTCCCGAGAGCCTGCCAAGTGGATCTTGCTCATACCTGGAATGTTGAGACACTCCGGTGAGAGAACCTGGGTGCAGCGCCTGCATTAGTAGCGCTCTCACGCCACCAACCAAGGTTGAGAAGTTACCGTGCACTACCCAAGGAGCATCGGTAGGCAAATAAAAACCCGGCTCATCGCCCTTGGCCACAACCTCTAGCCACGGCGGAATACCATCGGGTGCGCCAGACAGGAGTTTCCGGAATCTGCGCGACAGGCTCTCCTGAAGGGCGTTATTTTTCAATGTTTGCCTAACCTTGTAGATACTACCTAAGGATCTAACCATGACAGAAGCCGAACTAATCCGCGAGTTCCAAAAAAACCGACTACACATTATTTTGGCTCAGCTCGCGCCAACGGCCCTACTGGCCTTTGCCGCCTTCGCAACACCAACGATTGCCGGTTACGAGATTTTCTTGGTCCATGGATTTGCACTTATTTTACTAGCCTCGGGGATTCTCGGAGCTTTAGCAGAATACTCGGCTGCCTCTCAGGCCCAAGCCGTCATTGATGACTTGAAAGCACTGCCCGGTCGGTCTGCGCTTCGATCACGGGTAGTGAGCTTTCGCCCGTGGCTAGAAGTTGTGAAGTTTGTGACGCCTGCAATCTTCATAGTTATTTTTGCAGTTTTGATGGCAGCTCTTTACCTGTAGAAGTTTCTTCGTGGCTTTCAGCCAACTACTTGCAGTAGAGGGAATCTTCCAAGATCTCTTTGCCAGCAAGGTAGTCATCGACTACTTTTCCTACGCAGTCGCTGGAGCCGTAAGCGGTGTGACCCTCTCCCTCAAATGTAAGCAAATACGATCCTTTGATCAATGAGCTCAATGTCACAGCTTGCTCATAAGGAGTTGCAGGGTCACCGGTGGTTCCAACAATCATCACTGGGTTTAATAATTCGACATTGAAATCCAGCACGCGATTACCAATGCCCTCCGCCCAACCATCGCAAGAACTTTCTCCGTACGCAAAATACTTACCAAAAACACTGCTGGCAGCGGCAATTTGCTCGGTTATATCAGAGGTGGAATCTGGGTAGGTGATCTCGTCGGCGCAAGCGATCGCGTAGTTAGCCTCAACCAGGTTGGTGAGATAACCGCCTTGGGAATCTCGGTCGTTGTAGAAATCGGCAAGCAAAAGCAGGGTTGTTCCGTCTCCGGCAAGGCCATCGTCAAGCCCAATCGACAGAAACTCCCAGTTTTCTTTGGAGTAAAGCGTCACGATGATTCCAGCGATGGCCGCGGACAATGACAGATCTCGATCAAAGTCAGTTGGCATTGAGCTGTTCTCCAATGACTCTAAAAGCCCTGCGATGGTGTCCTTGGCCTCTGCCATGTCATCTGGCAGTGGGCAATTAGTTTGCGTAAAGCAATCGACCAGGTAGGCGCTGAGCGCCTTATCAAAGCCCTTTATTTGGCCCAATAGCGCCAGATCGGGATTGATAGTTGGGTCAACTGCTCCATCGAGCACGAACAGGCCAACTTGATCTGGAAATAGGACCGCGTAGGTGGCTCCAAGCTCGGTACCGTAGCTGTATCCCAGATAATTTAGTTTCTTGTCACCCAGCAAAATTCTTAAGAGTTCCATGTCATTAGCGGTTTGCTGAGTGTTGTAGTAACCGGTGCTGGTATCTCCTTGGCAACTCTGCGCGAAACGATAAGCCAGATCTTCCGAATACTTAATGTCTTGGTCGGTTCCAAATTTATAGGGAGAGCTTCCATAAAGAAGCTGGTCCTTTAGCCCTAGGTTGCTGCAGTCAACGGGCGAAGTCTTTCCAACACCGCGCGGATCAAAGGCTATGACTTGGAAATTGGATCGCAGGTAATCGCTCCCGAGGCTGTCATAAGATGCCAGTAGCCATTCGATGGCGCTGGATCCCGGTCCACCGGGGTTCACAAGCAATGGCTCCAAAGACGAGGTTCCGGTCTTTCGCATTAGGGAGACCGATATCATTGACCCGTCGGGTACTTGCCAGTCAAGTGGCGCCGCGACAACTGCACATTCAAAGCTCCCCTCGCAGTCATCCCAAACAATTACTTGCTCATACAAGGACACGGCGCCGCTTGAAATTGCGGCAACCGGATCAGGGGCGGGAGTGGGGGCGCAGCCGGCAAGCATCAGCACACCGGCAATAATTGCCGCCCTAAGCCGCAAGGTCGCGCCTGAGAATCATCAAGGTGCAAAGCGATTCCAGAACCAACAAGTCCCTGACGTTTGACGCCAAGCGCTTTCTGGATTCTGTAATCGCATCTAAAACTGCGATGCTTGCGGCTGAGTTGGTGCCGAGCTGTCTTAGCTGTAAATCTTCTGCAAGCTCGGGATTAATCATTTCAACATTCGCACCCAGTTGAAGCGCCAGCACGTCTCTAAAAAATGACTCAGCGTCGGTAAAAATTCTGTCGATGCCATCTCTTAGGGCTCTAGTGTTCCGTCGCTTTTGATTTTCTTCTAAGCCCTTGAACTGCGGTCTCAGGTTTGGAGGAATCTTCTCATCAATCCCAAGACCATAGGCAAGCATTAGGTGTTCTTTTTCGGACTGGTCGCGCTCTTGCGCGAGAGCCTCGGCATCACGCTTAGCAACACCCAACAGCTTTTCGGCTGCCAGCATCGCTCGGCTTAGGTTTGTGATTCCTGCGATCTCTCGAAGGGTTTCAGCCCTTCTTGATCTGGCGTCTTGCGAGATTGCCAGCCGTCTTGCCATTCCGACATGATTCTGGGCTTGCCGGGCAGATCTGATTGCTAGGTCTCTCTGGACATTGTCGCGCTGAACAAGTAACTCGGCTACCTCCTCAACACTTGGAAGACGAAGCAGCACATTTCTGGTTCTGGAGCGAATTGTTGGCAACAGGTCGGCAACACTAGGTGCACAAAGAATCCAGATTGTTTTATCTTGGGGTTCTTCCAGAGCTTTTAGTAGAACGTTCGAGGTGCGCTCGGTCATGCGATCGCTGTCTTCGATAATCACAATTCGATAATCACCAATGATGCTATTCATGCCAGATTTCTGGACAAGCTCACGAACCTCATCGATGCTGATCAACACTCGTTCCGTTGCGAGGGTCAACACATCCGGGTGAGCACCAGCAAGCGTCAATGAGCACTGCTGGCAGCTCCCGCATCCATCATTTTCGCACTGCAGCGCAGCAGCGAACGCTTTGGCTAATAGTGACCTACCTGAGCCCGCGGGACCGGTGAAGAGCCATGCGTGGTGGACACCCTCGGTCTTGCCGGCAACTGCGCGCTGAAGTTGTTCAATTGCTTCTGGCTGGCCTAGGAGCCGATCAAACACTACGGAGGTCATTTGCCAAGCCCAGCATTTTCAATGCGGGCTATCACCGCAGCATGTATTTCTGGAATGGTAATGGCAGCATCGATTACTTCAAAACGGGGCTGGGTTGCAAGCTTCAGAAACTGATCTCGCGCCCTGGTGAAAAACTCAACCTGCTCGCTTTCTAGGCGATCTGGGGCGGTTCCAGTGTCGGCACGTCTTGCAATGGCCTGCTGAGCTGACATGTCTAGCAAAAAAGTCAGGTCAGGCTCCAAGCCTGCGACAGCCCAAATCGAAATGTCCTGTACTTCTTTGACCGAAAGCTCCCTAGCGGCACCCTGATAGGCAATTGAAGAGTCGTAATAGCGATCGGAGAGAACTACTGTGCCAGCTGCGAGTGCAGGTCTGATTTTGGTGGCAACGTGGTGTGCTCGGTCGGCGGCATAAAGAAGTGCTTCCGCCCGTGGTGCAACATCTCCTTTTCGGTGAAGCACAAGGTGCCTGATTTCTTGACCAAGTTCAGTACCGCCGGGTTCCATGGTGCGAAGCACTTCATGGCCATTAGTTTTTAGCCAGCTCTCTAGAAGGTCCAACTGAGTGGACTTTCCGACTCCGTCAATGCCCTCGAAGGTAATAAACACGGTTACCGCTTTTTTCTGGTCGTCTTTTTCTGAGTCTTTGGTGTCTCGCCTGGCTCTACTCCTAGTTTTTCACGCCTGATGGCCAAAAGCTCGTAGGCGCGGTCATTGGCGAGCTCCTCTAAAGGCTCATCTTTTGGAACCGTTGCGTTTACCACGCCATCAGAAACGTAAGTTCCGAACTGCCCAGTCTTGGCGACAACGTTTAGCTTGGAGGCTGGGTCTTCACCAAACTCCTTGAGCGGAGTGGCCGCTGTTCGACGACCGCCGTATTTTGGTTGCTGATAAATCTCTAGCGCCGAAGCTAGATCAAGCGAGAAAATCTGCTCTTCAGTGTCCAGCGATCGAGAATCTGTTCCGCGCTTCAAATACGGGCCGAACTTACCGTTTTGAGCAGTAATCTCGGTTTCAGTCTCTGGATCGATTCCAACAACTCTTGGCAAAGACATTAGCTTCAGGGCATCTTCATAGCTAACAGTGTCAACTGCCATGGTCTTGAATAGGGACGCGGTCTTCGGCTTTGGGTTACCCTCATCAACCAGAGTCAAATAGGGCCCAAAACGGCCATCTTTAACAATGATGTCTAACCCTGATTCCGGTTCTTGACCTAGGACTCGATCACTGGCCGGCGGCGCATTGACAAGCTCGACAGCCTTGTCGTGAGTGAGCTCGTCTGGGCTCAGCTCCGCAGGAATGTTTACAATTCTTCGCTCTTCGTTCTCCATTACCTCTAGGTATGGGCCGAACTTTCCGGTTCGAAGGTTGATGTTCTCGGAAATTTCGAAGGTATTTATCGATCTCGGGTCGCTTTCGCCGAGACCCTCAACGGTTGACTGCAAGCCAGTTTCTCCGAAGTAAAAATTCTTTAGCCAACCCGAGCGGTCAAGTTCTCCAAGTGCTATTCGGTCCAAGTCAGATTCCATCTTCGCGGTGAAAGCGTAATCAACTAAATCGCCGAAATTATCTTCGAGGAATCTTGTGACGGTAAACGCAATCCACTCGGGAACAAGCGCGCTACCGCGCTTGACTACGTAACCCTTGGTGATGATGGTGGAAATAATTGCTGCGTAAGTAGAAGGGCGTCCAATGCCCTGCTCTTCAAGGGACTTGACCAATGAAGCTTCGGTGTATCTGGCAGGTGGTGAAGTGGAGTGGTCCTTCGATGTAATTTCATCGATTTTGATAGTTTTGCCCACCTCTAAGGCCGGAAGCTTGGCGCTCTCTGGCTCTTTATTCTCTTCTTGGGCTTCTTGGTAAACAGCGAGGAAACCCTTGAACAAAATAACGGTTCCGGATGCCGAGAACTCAGCAACCTTGTTTTCAACTTCAGTCTGCAGCTTTGCGGTGGTGGTCGAAAGTTTGGCGTCTGCCATTTGAGACGCTACTGTCCTCCGCCAAATCAACTCATATAAAAGCTGTGCTTTTCCCTGCAAAACTTTTTTCAAATCATCCGGATGCACGAAGGTTTCCCCCGAAGGACGAATAGCCTCGTGGGCCTCTTGAGCATTTTTTGATTTAGCGCCATACATACGCGGCGACGAAGCAACCGAATCGGGACCGAAGAGTTCCTTGGCGGCAGCAATCGCTGCGGAACTTGCCTGACCAGAAAGCGATGGCGAGTCGGTTCTCATGTAGGTAATGTGACCGTCTTGATAAAGCATTTGCGCGGTGTCCATGGACTGCTTAGCGCTCATCCCAAGCTTTTTGGAGGCTTCTTGCTGCAAAGTTGAGGTGGTAAAAGGCGCATACGGCTTTCTGGTCGAAGGTTTTGCCTCGACCGCGGAAACAGTTAGAGTCTCACCCTTTAGCTTGGCTGCATAGCCGGCTGCTTCTTCCGACGAAAGCACCAAAACCTCTTGAACTAAGACACCCTTGGAATCAAAGCTCTTGGTGCCAGCAAGCTTTTGCCCGTCCAAAATCGAAAGCTTCGCCTCGAAGCCAATTGAGTCAGCTTCAAGGTTTGCGGTAACTGATGAGTAGCTGGCCGAAACGAAGGCCATGCGTTCGCGTTCGCGCTGAACAATCATCCGCATCGCGGGAGACTGCACTCGTCCGGCAGAAAGTCCGCGGTTTATTTTGCGCCAGAGAACTGGAGAAATTTCATAACCCACCAAACGATCAACTACTCGCCGGGTTTCCTGAGCTTGAACCAGATTGGTGTTGAGCTCCCTGGTGTTGTTGGCGGCAGCGTTGATGGCATCCTTAGTGATTTCGTTGAACACCATTCGGTGGACTGGAACCTTTGGCTTCAGAACCTCTAATAGATGCCAAGCGATTGCTTCGCCCTCGCGGTCTTCATCAGTTGCCAGATATAGCTCGTCTGCGTTTTTCAGTGCTTTTTTTAGATCGCTTACGGTCTTTGCTTTACCGGGAGACACCACGTAGAAAGGCTCAAAGTCGTTGTCTATGTCGATCGAAAATTTACCTAGCGAACCTTTTTTCTTGTCCGCTGGGATTTCTTTTGCCTGCGCTAGATCACGGATGTGACCAACCGATGCCAAAACCTCGTAATCATTGCCGAGGTACTTGGAAATCGTCTTCGCCTTTGCAGGCGACTCAACAATCACCAATTTCTTAGTCAAAAAAAAGCTCCTAGTTAGTCAGTTGGCGAACCTGCTGCCGAAAAAGTAAAAAGTTCTGTAAACCCAGATTGCTTTATAAGCGTTACGCTCGCGTCGCTTCCGACAATACGACATGAATCTAGGAAACTATCATTTGAAACCGCAATCAGTTCCGCATTTTCGCAAGGAATTCCAGAAACTAGCCCCCGAACAGTATCGGCAGCTGTTAGCGAACCGAGGTCGGCAACCGCCTGCAATCTGGTGCTGTCACGCGCCAACGAAGTCGCGATTGACACCGCAGACAGTAGCAACAGAAGCGCTCCGATGAAGACCAACGACACCGTCGCGGTTGATCCTGAATCTACTGACCAACCTGCATTGCGCAGAGTTTGGTGCTCATTGGCATTAGCGACTGCTTGGTTATTTTTGCGCAAATTAGCCTCCCCTCTATTGATTTTTCGACCTGGATGCCCGCTTCAGTCGGAACGTCTAAACCGATAGCCAGTGACCTAGCGACCTGAAAAGCTTTGGCCTCGAGAGCTATGCGATCGGTGGCGAAGGCCACTGACCCAAGGACAGTCGCAAATAGCAGGATCAGAGCCGGTAACAGCAGCATGAACTCCGCTGTTACCGCCCCTTTGTCGCTAGCCAAGCCCAATTGCGCCTGCAATCAACTTGAATAACAGCGACCTGACCTCCTCCGATTTCAAAACCAGCAGCATTAGTCCCGCGAAGGCGACTCCTGCCAACGTGGCAATGGCATATTCGGCGGTAATTGCACCGTCTTCGGATTTGAGTAGTTGCATTTTTTTTATCCTTTCTTATTGGGTGAAGCCGATAATTATCGGCGGCAGGGTGAGAAGTAAAAATGCCGGCAGGGTCGTGAGTGAAAGCGGGATCAGCAATCGCACCGAAAGCTTTCTTGCCTCTTCAATGCGAGTAGATAGCAGCTGTTGATTCAATTGCTCTAGCTCAGAGTCAATAAGAAATGAAAGTCTGGCTCCGGTTTGCCTCGAAATCTCCACCAGTTGGCTTGCCCCACCCTCTGGATAGTGTTCGAGCCTGGTTTGGATTTTGCCCAGCGGCTCCCCGGCGGACAAACAAATGCGCAGCACCATAAGTGACAAAGTAGGGTCAGGCTTCGGTGCAAGAAATTTAGTCAGCATCCGGCCAGAGATTTTGTATCCGGTAAACAGCAAAGCGGCTGCCAGCGCCGCCGCCATAGCACCCACGGGGTGAAAGATGCCCCGAAAGGTTCCCAGGCCCATTATTTCCGCCAAGACAAAGCTGACTACCGGAAGCCAAATCAAAAGCGTTCTAGTCGCCTGAGGAACAGCCTGGGCCTGAGAGATTTCTTGGCTAGTCCGCTCCTCTTGACGCATCTGCACTTCAAGCTGAGTGAGAGTTGGAACCAGAGGTGCGCCTAGTTCAAAAGCTAAAACAATAAAATCGCGAAATTTATCCGGTAAATCTTTGGGGTTTGCTAGCTCTATGGCCTTTGGGAATGGGACTCCGGCGGAAAGTAGACCCGCAAGCATTGCCGGCCTCATTAGATTGCCACCCGCTCGATCTTGAGCCCAGAAGCTGTCATCGTTGGTTGACCAATACCTGTAATTACTCTTTGGTTACCCGCCCTCCCAAGCTGAATCACGTAATCGATTGATTGGACTACCAGCCTTGAAGTAAGTTCCGTGCTGAAATTACCGAGTAGCCCGAGAACCAAGAGTCGTTCCGCGACGCTTTCAAGGGTGTTTGCATGGAGGGTGGTCAAAGTGCCCTCGTGGCCATTGTTAATTGCCTGCAGTAACACGCGAAATTCCTTGGAGCGCACCTCTCCGACCACTATTCGATCGGGTCGCATGCGCAAAGCATGAACAATTAGTTCATCGAGCTCTATTTGACCAACGCCCTCTTGGTTTGCCTCTCGCTCAGTAAGTGCAATCGCGGGGGAAGCCAGAAATAGTTCAGGAGTCTGCTCGATGCAAATGATGCGCTCGGTAACTTCGCTCAAAAGCGCACGCAATAAAGTGGTCTTGCCCACCCCGGTGGGGCCACTAAAAACTAAGTTTTTCTTATCCTTTATCTGCTGCCTTAGCCATTCAGTTTCTCTACTGGCAAGCATTCCAGATGCTTGAAGTGATTCAACTGTCTGAGGTTTGCTCGGGTGAACTCGAATGCTAAGAAGTGGCTTATCAGATAAGCCAAATGGCAGCACCGCGTGAAAGCGTGCCCCGCGATAAACAAAGTCCGCAACCGGCTTGGCTATATCGATTCTTGAGCCGGCATCAAGTGCAAGCTGAATGATTGCCGCCGAAAGGGCCTGGTCCGATGCAAATGGGGGTAGAAAATCTTGAAAACCTTCACCAAAATCGGCGCGAGCTTGTGTGGCGCCGTCCAGAACTAGATCAGTGACCCCGGGGGTCTCTATGATCTGCCAGATGCTTAGTTGATTTGTCTCCACAAGCACATGTTTGTACGTGAAGTGCAAGCTTGAAATCTAAAAAATAAAGCTGGGGAAAAGTAGGGTGGCGGCAGGTTTGGGGAAACCTGCCGCCGGCGATGCCGACATGGGGGATGTGGCATCGCGACTGAACTAGTCAGTAGTAAAAGCTTATAGAAAATTCTTAACTTTTGTCCCCCGATTCGGGGGATTCACAGAAAAGTTTAGGTGTCGTCTCCCCTTACGAGACTGCTTCTGAAGTCGCCGGTAATGGCCGATGCCAAAAGCAGTAGCGTATTATCTGACAAGGGACTGAGAATTAAACTAAAGAGAAGCTTCAAAAATAGAAAGCACCTGGAGGACTAAGTTGTCTGAACAGAATGAAGTTGAAAACTCTCTAACGGAAACTAGCTCATTTGAGCCATCTACAGACTTTGTTACTAACGCAATAGCGAAACCTGGAATCTACGATCAAGCCAAGGAAAATCGGTTGGAATTCTGGGCCGAGAAAGCTAGAGAGCTCCACTGGGATAAGCCTTTCACCGAAACTCTAGATTTCAGTAATGCCCCTTTTGCCAAGTGGTTTGCAGACGGTGAACTGAACGTTAGCTACAACTGCTTGGACCGTCACGTTGAAGCCGGTTGGGGCAAACGGGTGGCGCTTTTTTTCGAAGGCGAACCGGGTGACACTCAGGTGTACACCTATCTAGGTTTACTAAAGGCCGTAAAGAAGGCAGCAAACGTTCTAATAAGAATGGGTATTGAGCCCGGTGATCGAGTGGCAATTTATATGCCCATGATTCCCGAGGCAATAATTGCGATGCAGGCAGTTGCGAGGGTCGGCGCGGTGCACTCGGTTGTTTTCGGTGGCTTTAGCGCCGAATCTCTGGCCTCCAGAATTCAGGATGCCGCAGCCAAGGTTGTAATCACAGCCGATGGTGGTTACCGAAAAGGTAAGGCCAGCGCCCTAAAGCCCGCAGTTGATCAGGCACTCGAAAACGGTAACTGTCCGAGTGTCGAACACGTGTTGGTGGTTCGGCGAACCGGCCAAGAAGTTGAGTGGGATTCGGCCCGAGATGTTTGGTGGGAAGAACAAATGCAAAGCGTGGACACTGAGCATGTTGCCCAAGGTTTCAATGCCGAGCACCCGCTGTTTATTCTTTACACCTCCGGAACCACCGGAACCCCCAAGGGGATCCTGCACACCACCGGTGGCTATCTGACTCAAACAAGCTTTACTCACAAAAACGTCTTTGACCTGCACGAGGGCCAAGATGTTTACTGGTGCACGGCCGATGTTGGCTGGATTACCGGTCACTCCTACGTTGTCTACGGACCACTTGCAAATGGTGCTACTCAGGTGATTTATGAGGGCACGCCAGACACTCCGGACTGGGGTCGCTGGTGGGACATTATTCAGAAATACCACGTCAGTATTTTTTACACCGCACCAACTGCAATAAGAAGCTTCATGAAACTTGGTGATTCGGTAGTCAGCCACTACGACCTGAGCTCAATCAGGGTTCTTGGTTCAGTTGGCGAGCCGATAAACCCGGCAGCTTGGCTTTGGTATCGAAAAGCCATTGGCTCCGACACGGCACCCATTGTTGACACCTGGTGGCAAACCGAAACCGGGGCGATTATGGTCTCGCCACTGCCAGGCATAACTAATACCAAGCCCGGCAGTGCGCAAGTGCCGATACCAGGAATTGAAATGGCAGTCGTCAGCGACGAAGGTAAACAACTTGGCCCCGGTCACGCCGGTTACCTTGCGATTACCGAGCCTTGGCCAGCAATGCTGCGCGGCATCTGGGGGGACCCGGAACGATTCAAAGAAACCTACTGGTCAAAATTTCCCGGCGTTTATTTCGCAGGAGATGGCGCGAAACTAGACGCCGATGGTGACTTTTGGCTGCTTGGCCGCGTAGACGATGTGATGAACGTCTCCGGCCACCGTCTGAGCACGACTGAGATTGAATCAGCGTTAGTGTCTCACCCGTTTGTGGCAGAGGCCGCAGTGGTTGGGGCTGATGATGAGACAACCGGTCAAGCCATTGTCGCCTTTGTAATTTTGATGCGTGAAGAACTGGACAAACTTGGCAGCGAAGCTGACACTTCAAAGATTCTGCGCGATCACGTTGCCAGCCAAATTGGACCGATTGCTAGACCAAGGACAATCTTTGTGGTGACCGAACTACCAAAGACTCGCTCCGGAAAGATTGTGCGCCGACTTCTAAAAGACGTGGCCGAAAATCGACCCATTGGCGACATCACTACCCTGACCGACACTTCGGTCATGGACTCTATTGGCTCAAAAATAGCCTCGGGTGCCACCAACTAAATGATCAGGAGGGCGGTTCCAGGAGATTTAGAGAACCTCTTGCCGCTTTTAGCAAGTTTTTCTAAAGAGGCTGGCACGAACTTCAGCCAGGAACACCTGCTTTCCGCTCTTGAACCGCTTCTAAACAACAAGCTACTGGGGTTAGTGTTTGTTGCTGAATTAGAAGGTATTTTGGTTGGCTATGCGATTATCGGTTGGGGCTGGGGCATTGAATCTGGTGGGCGCGAAGCACTAATCGACGAAGTCTTTGTCTTGGAATTAGTTCGCAATCAAGGAATCGGCGCAAAGATGCTAACTACCGCGATAAAAATTCTAAAGAAACATGGCACCAAAACCGTTTTTCTAGAAACAGAAGCTCAAAACCCTAATTCTAGAAAGCTTTATCAAAACTTGGGTTTTGACAACGAAGACTCGGTTTGGATGCGCAAAAAGCTTTAAGAAAACTCCACAATTAATTCAATTTCTACCGGAGCATCAAGTGGCAAAACCGGAACTCCAACTGCACTTCTAGCATGCTTACCGGCATCTCCAAAAAGCTGCTGCAAAAACTCGCTGGCGCCGTTGATAACTGCCGGTTGACTCGTGAACTCTGGAACCGAGGCCACAAAACCAACAATCTTAACTATCTGCTTCACCCGATCTAAATCTCCAAGAACTGACTTGACTGCGGCAAGCGCATTCAGTGCGCAGCGCTGAGCCATTTCTGCTCCGTGCTCAACTGTTATTTCTGCTCCGTGCTTGCCGGTGGCCATTAGCTTGCCGTCAACTAGGGGCAGCTGGCCAGCGGTGAAAACTAAGTTTCCCGAGATCATTGCTGGCAAGTAAGAACCGGCAGGGGCCGCTACCTCAGGAAGGATAAGGCCAAGTTCGGTGAGCTTTTGTTCGATCTTGCTCATTCAGAAATGGCTTTTTTGAAAAATGCGATGAGGCCTCCCTGCGGGCCGGTTGTCACTTGGACTAGCTCCCAACCCTGATTGCCCCAGGTGTTTAGTATCTGAGTTTCCTTGTGTATCAATAGCGGCGTTGTTATGTACTCCCACTTGGTCATTTCACAGCTCCAATTCAGCCTATTACTAGTATCCTAAAGCCTATGTCTGGCAGTTCTAAATCCTCTTGGCTCGCAAGCCTTCTGAAGCTTGGCTTACTTAGCGGTATCGCGGGTGTTCTATCGGTTGCACTATTGGCTCCCGCGGTTGCAATAGCCGGAGTGGCGACCACGACTTCCATCGGAATGTTCGAGGGGATACCTTCTTACATCAAGCCAGTCAACTCTTCGCAGTCTTCCGCTGTTTATGCACTACGAAACGGAAACCCAGAAAAGATTGCCACTTTCTTTCACGAAAACCGCGTTGAGGTTCCATTCGAGAACATTTCTGAGAACCTAGTAAACGCTGTTGTTGCCACCGAAGATCCAAGATTTTACGAGCACGGCGGAGTGGACATCATTTCTTTGGTACGCGCGACCCTGACAAACCTTGCCACCTTTGGCGATGGACCAGGTGCCTCAACAATCACAATGCAGTACGTGCGCCAGTCAATGGTGGAAGCGGCAAGTATCTCGAATGACAGCGGAGCCATTCAGGCGGCCACCGAAGTAAGCGTTGCAAGAAAGCTCAGAGAAATCAGGCTCGCTATCGCCCTAGAGCAACAAGTTTCCAAGAAGGAGATCCTGGCTGGATATATGAACCTGGTGTTCTTGGGTAATCAAATCAACGGTGTCGAAACTGCTTCCCAGTATTACTTTGGAACCTCCGCTAGCAGCCTAAGTGTTCCTCAGGCTGCTTACTTAGCTGGCATGTTGAAGTCCCCCAATGACTACAAGCCAGATGAGGCAGCAAACCATGAGCGCGGACTAAGCCGCAGAAACTACGTAATTCAAAACATGGCCGACGAGGGTTACATCACTCAAGTGCAGGCGGATGTGTATAAAGATTCACCGATTCAGACCAAAATTACCAAAACCAAACAGGGCTGCGTAGAAAACCAGGTCTCAGCATTCTTCTGCGACTACACCGTTTGGACCATAAGAAACTCTTCAGAATTCGGACTTACTCCTGAAGACCGCGAAATGCTGCTGCGCCGAGGTGGACTTGAGATCTACACCACAATCGATCTGGATATTCAGCAGGCTGCCTGGGATGCGGTTATGACAAACCTCCCAGCAGAGAACGAGTGGGGCTTTGGCGCGTCCTCGATATCGGTTGAGGTGGGCACCGGACGAATCGTAGCAATGGCGCAGAACCGCTACTTCGATCAAAGCGAGAAGCCAGAACTAGGTGGCACCAGTGTAAATTTCAACAGCGATAAGCCCTACGGCGGATCCTCAGGATTCCAGCCTGGTTCCACATACAAGGTCTTCACCTTGGCGGAATGGCTGAAAAATGGCTACACCCTCGGCGACCACGTTGATGGCCGAATCTTTACCGGGGAGGATGTCGACCTTGACGGCGAACCGGACGCAGTGAAGATTTGGGACGTCGCTAAAGATTTCCGAGCTAGCTGCGGCGGAGTTGTCGGCCTTTGGGAAGTCAATAATTCAGGAGATGAAACCGTTGACGATATCAGCGTCTCGCAGGCTGTCGTCACTTCTCAGAACACCGCCTTTGCAGCCATGGCTTCGCAATTAGATCTCTGCGCAATCAGAGACACAGCAAAAGACTTCGGTGTTCACAGAGCGGACGGCAATGAGCTTTTGTATGTCCCGGCTACCATTCTGGGGGCCAACGAAATTGCACCGCTTACAATGGCCGCGGCCTATGCCGGAATCGCAAACGCCGGAGTGTATTGCTCGCCAATTGCCATTGACAGAGTGGTTGTTAGGTTGACTAACGAAGAGCTAACAGTTCCGCAGAGTCTTTGTAGTCAGTCGGTTTCTCCTGAGGTTTCAGCGGCGATGATTCAAGCCATGAAAGGCGTCATGTCCGGTGGAACCGGGGCAGCGGCAAACACCAATGATGGAACACCATTGGCTGGTAAGACCGGCACAACAGACGAGCGCATCCATACCTGGATGATTGGTTTTTCTTCGGAAGTAGCGACCGCAACCTGGGTTGGAAACGTAGTTGGGCTAACCTCTCAGAGCGGCAAGTCAGTAGGGGGCCGGGCGGTATCAACCATCCGACATGCCATTTGGAAAGACGTCATGCTTGAAGTAAATAAGCACTACGAAGAAACACAATTTCCAGCGGCAAACCCTAGATATATCGACGCAACCATGCTGAATGTCCCAGATATCACCGGGTTCACTCTTGAAAGCGCGAAAGTTCAGCTCATTACAGGGGGCCTGAACCTGAAGATTGCTGAGGACACAGTAGCTTCTGCACAGCAAGTTGGAACCGTCGCCTACACAATCCCTGCCGCAGGCGAATCACTACCTAGAGGCTCAATAATTCAGGTCTTTATTTCTTCTGGCGGCCAGCTGATAATGCCCGATGTTTCCGGGATGAATCTGGCCGATGCTTACACGACGCTTGAGGTAATGGGCTTTTTCCCAACTGCCCCGCAACCTAGCCAATACTGGATGCTAAATCTTTGTGATCCAAACCTTCCAGCAGATTCAGCTAATTCAACCATTCCTGCCGCCGGCGAAGAAGTAATTGTCGCGAGTGCAGTGATTGTGCAGCCAAACGCATGTGGATAGCTGGAAACTCAGGCCCGTTCAAGATTCACGAATTAGAGATCTCTAGCCCAACCGGTAAGGGCCTGCGTATTCTGCACGTCTCCGACCTCCACTTTGCCCCCGGCCAAACTGAAAAGGCAAAATTCCTGAAAGAGCTTGCCGATCTAGAGCCAGATCTCGTCATAAACACCGGCGATAGCCTTGGCCACAAAGACGCCATCAACCCAGCCCTGTTGGCCCTGGAGCCGCTCAGGCAGTTTTCAGGAGTGTTCGTCAACGGCAGCAATGACTACAGAGCTCCGGCACCTAGAAACCCACTGCGTTATTTCATGGGGCCCTCTTCTAAGTCGACAACCGGTGTTCAGTTGGACACGAAGCGCTTCGAATCTGAGCTCATCGGTTCTGGTTGGCTGAATCTAAACAATCAAGCTGGCCAGCTCGAAATCGGTGGCACTCGCATCGGTTTTCTTGGTCTTAATGATGCTCACGACGGCCTTGAAGACCTAGCAGGACTGCCGAAGCAGACCACTGATCTTCAGAACGTCGACATCACAATCGGCGTGGCTCACGCTCCATATCTAGCGGTAATCGACGCTTTCTTGGAACAACGAGTGCAGCTGATGTTTGCCGGACACACCCACGGTGGTCAGATTTGTTGGCCGAGACAAAAGGCGCTGATTACCAACTGCGACTTGCCAACCAAATATGCAAGTGGTTTATCAGCATGGTCAGATCAAAACCACCAAGCCATGCTTCATGTTTCAGCTGGGATTGGTTGCTCTATCTACGCACCCGTTCGGCTTTTTTGCCCACCAAGTGCAACGCTAATTACCCTCAGCTAGGTTTACTAGGCGAGCTCCTGAGCTACTAGCTCCGCTATTTCGTAGGTGTTTAGGGCAGCACCTTTTCGAAGGTTATCCCCCACCATGAAAAGATCAATTGTGTTTGGAAAATCTTCTGACTGGCGGATGCGACCAACAAAAGTCGGGTCTTGCCCCGCAACGTGCTGTGGGGTTGGGTAGACGTTATTTTCCGGGTCATCCATGACAACAACGCTTGGTTGCTTGGAAAGCAGTTCTCTAACCTCATCGGCCGACACGGCGGCACCAAAGGTGGCGTGAACGGCCAACGAGTGACCGACTTGAACCGGAACTCGAACACAGGTTGCAGCAACTTTAAGGCCGGGGATTCCAAGAATCTTGCGTGACTCGTTTCTAACCTTGAGCTCTTCGGAGGTGTGGCCACCCTCTGTGAAGCCACCGGCCGCAGGGATAACATTCAAGGCAATCGGGTGTGGCCAAGGTGAATCTGCCTGATGAACTGATTGGGCCTCTAGTGTCCTTAGAACACTGTCGGAGGTAAGGCCAGCTTCTGGGTTAGTAGCCGCCGCCTTGATCTCATTGGCCAAGCGATCAACGCCTGGAGTTCCAGCTCCGGAAACTGCCTGGTAGCTTGCAACAACTAATTCTGTGAGCTTCCACTTGTGGTGCAGGGCACCCAGGGCAGCCATCATGGTCAAGGTGGTGCAATTGGGGTTTGCAATGATTCCAATTGGCCTTGATTTAGCCATGTGAGGGTTGACCTCAGGAACCACCAATGGAACCTCCGGGTTCATCCGGAACGCAGCCGAATTGTCAACCACAACCACTCCCTTGGCAGCAGCAATTGGAGCCCAGCTTTCTGAAACCTCATCTGGGACATCAAAAAGAGCAATGTCCATGCCATCAAAGGCGCTCGCTGAGAGCTCAACTACCGTTAGCGGTTCGCCATGAACCATAATCTGCTTGCCAGCGCTTCTAGCCGAAGCAATCAGCCTGATTTCACCCCAAATGTTTTCCCGCGCATTGATAATTTGAACCATTACGGTTCCGACGGCACCGGTCGCGCCGACCAGAGCAAGATTTGGTTTAGACATGGTTACTTACCTGTTCCGGCATAAATAATGGCGGTGTCGGCAGCATCAAGCTCGAAAGCCGAGTGCACGATTCTGGTGGCTTCTTTTAGCTGGTCAGCGCGAGTCACAACCGAGATTCTGATCTCAGAGGTCGAGATCATCTCAATGTTGATTCCGGCTCTTGCCAGGGCTCCGAAGAGCTTCGCTGATACGCCCGAGGAGGTCTTCATGCCTGCTCCAACGATTGAAAGCTTGCCGATTTCATCGTCATAGGTAATTCCCTCGAAGCCAACTTCTTCCTGACGGTCTTTGAGTGCCTGAACAACCTTGTGTCGGTCGGAGTGTGGCAGCGTCATGGAAATGTCGCTCCGCTTATCCTCATCGGTCGAGACGTTCTGCACGATCATGTCTATGTTCGCACCGGATTCGGCAACAATCTGGAACACCTCTGCCGCCTTACCCGGTCGGTCCGGCAGCCCAACAACTGTCACTTTTGATTGAGTGTCATCGGTTGCAACACCTGAAACGATTGGCTCTTCCATGTCATCTCCTGCAATAGCTGTGTAAACGAGGGTTCCGGGATCGGTACTAAAAGAGGACCTCACCCGAAGAGGTATCTTGTGGCGACGCGCAAACTCAACCGCGCGAATGTAGAGAATTTTTGCTCCCGAGGATGAAAGCTCGAGCATTGACTCAATGTCAATCTGCGCGAGCTTATGGGCACGGGGAACAATCCTTGGATCGGCGGTGTAAATGCCGTCAACATCAGAATAGATTTCGCAAACTTCTGCGTTCAGCGCCGCAGCCAAAGCCACCGCGGTAGTGTCAGAGCCGCCCCTACCCAGAGTTGTGGTGTCACCATTTTCAAAACTGAAGCCCTGAAAGCCAGCAACAATCGCGATTTCATCATTTGCCAAAGACTCTTGTATGCGAGTTGGCTCAAGTTTCCAGATTCTGGCCGAACCGTGAGAAGAATCAGTAGAGATGCCAGCCTGATAGCCAGTGAAGGACTTAGCCTTCCCACCCTGCTCTTTTATGGCCATAGCTAAAAGTGACATTGAGATTCGCTCGCCCGCAGTGAGTAGAACATCCATCTCGCGCCCACCATCGGGTGCAGAAGAGACAGAATTAGCAAGGTCTATTAGGTCATCGGTGGTATCACCCATTGCAGATACCACAACGCACACCTGGTTTCCATCAGCTTGTGCCTGCAAAACGCGCGCAGCGATATGTTTGATCTTGTCCGCGTCTTGTAGGGAAGATCCTCCATATTTCTGCACAATAACTGGCAATTAGGGCTCCTGGATTTTTGGAATCATACATTCGTTGGCAACCTGCCAAGTCTAGTTGACTCTTTTGCGACCCTCAAAGGCGCGACCCAAAGTCATGTCATCCGCATATTCCAGATCTCCGCCAACTGGTAGCCCGGAAGCAAGCTTGGAAACAGTTATTTCCATTGACCCCAAGAGCCTAATTAAATACGTGGCGGTAGCCTCGCCCTCAAGGTTTGGGTTAGTGGCAAGAATTATCTCTTTGATTTCTGGGTCTGCAAGGCGCTTTAGCAAGTCCTTAATCCTCAGCTGATCAGGGCCAATTCCAATAATTGGAGATATGGCTCCTCCAAGGACGTGATATCGGCCTCGAAACTCCCTTGTTCTTTCGATGGAGTTAATGTCTTTCGAGTCTTCGACAACGCAGATCGAAGTTAGGTCCCGTTTTGGATCTAGGCAAATAGAGCACTGCTCAGTTTCTGAAACATTCCCGCAAGTCACGCAGAAACGCACCTTTTCCTTGGCCTCTCGAATCACGTCCGCGAGCTCCAGAGCCACTTCGCTGTCGGTCTCTATAAGGTGAAAAGCAATGCGCTGTGCAGACTTTGGGCCAACACCGGGAAGCCGACCCAGCTGATCAATTAGCTCTTGAATCACGCCGTCATACATTAGTTAACCTCGCCCTTTATTGGCTTGGCTCCAAGCACTTCACGAAGCACGAACTCTCCAGCTTGCTCAGCCTCAGGTTCAGAAGCGTGGGCAACTTCTTCGGGTGCGTCTTGCGCTTCTATTTCTTCTTCAGTTGTGAATTCTTCGGCAGCTGTCGGTTCAACCGTGTTTTTTGTTTCTGGTTTTACTGGCGCCTCGGCAACCTTGGCACGGTATTTGACTACAACGCCTAATTGCTCACGAATAACCTGGCGAAGAACTTCGGCAGCTCCCTGCGAACTCTTGAACGCATCCACATCGTTCTGGCTCTGGAACAAAAGAGTTAGCACTTCGTCTTTAAAATCAATCACCTTGGTGGTGAAGGCAACGGCCCAAGCGGATCTGGACTGTTTCGCAAGTGTCTCCAGAATCATCGGCCACGCAGCCTTAACAGTCGCTGTGGTGATGTCTTGGATTGGAACAACCGGCTGCCTTGGCTCAGTAATGACTGACTTTGCCTCAGGCTCGTCTCGGGTGATATTCACTTCTGGTGCCAGAGCAATCTTTTCGGCTGCGGGTTTTGCAAGCTCTGACGTTTTTTCTAGCTTGACTTCTTGAGTGGCTAGTGCCGCAACGGCTGGTGGCTTGGCCGGAGCAACCGGAGCAGTAACCGGTATTGCAACCGCCGCCGCCGGCTCCTGTTGGATGGCGACCAGTGATCGCTGACTTACCGGGGCTAGCACTCTTGCGCACAGTAGCTCCAACTGCAACCTCGGGTTCGAAGCTGCGCTGGTGTCAGAAAGAGCTTTAGAAGTCGCTTCCGCGGCCGCGGTCAAGTCGGACAGGCCAAACCGGTTTGCTTGAATTGTAAGAATGTCGAACTGCTCGGGCCCAATGCCGCGCAAGATGGCCTTGGCGTCGTTTCCAAGTGAGCTGACAAGCATTAGGTCTCTTAGGCGCTCAAGCAAGTCCTCAAGAAACCTCCTGGCGTCTTGGCCAGACTGAATTACCTTATCCACCGCGCTAAAGGCTTTAGCCGCATCAATTTCAGCGAAGGCCTCAATTACCTCGCTCATAAGTTCGTCGTGAGTGAAGCCCAAAAGGTTAACAGCTCGCTGATAAGCAACCTCTTTACTCTCACTGCCAGCGATCAACTGATCAAGCAATGACAAAGCGTCTCGAACGCTGCCTCCGGATGCCCGAACCACAAGCGGCATCACACCGGCTTCAGCGCTAAAACCCTCAGACTCCAAAATAGTTCCCAGGTATTCCAACAGCTCTCCCGGAGGGACCAAACGGAAGGGGTAGTGGTGAGTTCTAGAGCGAATGGTTCCGATTACCTTCTCGGGCTCTGTGGTTGCGAAGATGAACTTCACATGCTCGGGAGGTTCTTCAACGATCTTCAGCAGAGCATTGAAGCCCTGCGGGGTAACCATGTGAGCCTCGTCGAGGATGAAAATCTTGTAGCGATCTCTGGCTGGAGCAAAGATTGCTCTTTCTCTTAGGTCCCTTGCATCGTCAACACCGTTGTGGCTAGCGGCATCGATTTCGACCACGTCTAGCGAACCGGGTCCTCCGCGGGAAAGCTCAATGCAGCTGTCGCACTTGCCACATGGAGTGTCGGTTGGACCCTCTTTGCAGTTCAGGCACCTGGCCAAGATTCTTGCGCTCGTTGTCTTTCCACAGCCTCTTGGACCGGAGAACAAATAAGCGTGATTCACCCTGTCTGCCCTCAGGGCAGAGCGCAACGGATCGGTTACCTGAGATTGGCCAATTAGCTCGGCAAAACTCTCAGGTCGATAACGTCTATATAGGGCTGTAGTCACGGGCCAAGCCTAACCGAGGAGGCAGACAAGCAAGAACAATTCCACAGCCTCGCGGGCATTTACTAACCGAGTACCGAAGACCAACTAGCTGCAGCGCCAGAGTGGCCAATAAGGGCGATCATGACGATCACAGCGATGGAAACCGAGATGCCAACAAAACTAAGCGCGTAAATAACTGGCTTAGCTAGATCTCTTCTAACGGCAAACCAGTAAACAAATGCCACCGCGAACATGCCAATCGAAAGCGCCATCATCGAGTCACCAAGTTGGGCATGAACGCCAGGATCTCCCACAACCTCTTGAAATGCTTTGCCAGATTGGGAAGATATGTAAACGGCCGGAACTGAGGCACCGAGGCCAACAAGAGAGCTAACAAGAAACTTGTTTCTAAATTTAGGCCAGCAAACTGCAACCACAAAGACAATCGCGCTAAGCGGTAAGAGCACCACGGCAAAGTGCACGGCGAGTGGGTGAAGCGGGAGGTCGCCAAATCTCAAAAATAGTTCGTCCATCAGTTACAAATCCTAGGCTGGCTCGAGCATTAAAGAGGTAACAAGGCACTGTCAAGATGCTGATAATAAAAAGGACCCCCCGTGCACCCATCAGAGCTCAGTTACCCTTGCTATCTTTCGATCCTGGGGGATTTAGCCAAGGTGACGCCACACGAGGAGTCAATTCCAATACTAAACCCAGAAAGAGCCAATTTCCAGACCACAAATAATGCAGCTAGAATCATGGCTCTGGAGAATTCGCCTAGTGGCCTATGGCGCACGCTTGGAAAGCGTGTTGGGTGCAAGCCCTCAGGGGTTCGAATCCCCTATTCTCCGCCAGAAAAAAGTAAGTGGTTCTGAGTCGGCAGATTTGGTTGCTAACAGCCAACTAGGGTTTAGGGCTTGCTCACCAACCCATGGTTCCTTGGGCACCCTTAAAGGGCCCTTTTATGTTTGAGGTTATCCAGCCACCATAGAAATCACCCTCTTGGGACTGAACCAACTCTTCACCCACGTAACACTCATCAACCTTCGAGGCGTAGATAGCGGCCTTGCCCAGAAGCTTTTCAAAACCCTGATTTGGTTTTTTGTAGGTCCAGGCAGCCCTTGGAATAACGCGGCCATCAACCAGTAAATCAAAGTAGTTGGCAACACCCTTGAACTCGCAATAAGTCTCACCGGGGCTTTCAATCAGCACTCCGGGCGCGAAGCCAGTGATGGCTAAGTAATAAGTTGGTGGGTGTGAGGTCTCCAGCACTCGAACCGACTCATTAGTCGAAGCTATGGTTTTGCCCGCATGGCTAACACTCAGGTGCTGCGAAACTTCTTCGAGCCGCGGAGGTCGGGGGTAATCCCAAACCGACTCGAGTTCTGACTTTTTTCCCATCAGTTTCTCCTTCGAACTAGTTCAAATAGCTAAACATCGCTTTTACTCTGCTGAAAGGACCTTTGGAGATGGTCCGTACCTGTTCTCACCTTGGAAAGAATCAGCGACAGTGAAGACCAGTAGGACGATGGTACCGACCAGAGGAACAAACCCAATCAATGCCCACCAACCACTTCTGCTGGTGTCATGGAGTCGTCTGACCAGCACTGATAACGCGGGCACGATTGTGGCGACTATCCAGACAAGACCTACCAAGCCCCCGCCTCCATTGGCGATAAAACGATCTACGTCGCTGCCAAGTAACACAAAATCAATAATCGCTGCTGCCAGGTTGGTTACAACGAGAAAGAGCTGGATAAACCAGTACTCGGATCGACGAGCACGTCCTTTAAAATTCGCGTAGTTGGCCCAAAACGACTTAAATGCTTGTCCAAAACCCATGAGGGGATCCTTCCTAGTTTGTTTCTTGATTCGATCCTAACCCCTGTTACACCAGTACGCTGGCGGCTTTAAAAAACATGAAGCGGAGCAAGCCTTCACAACGGGATTGTGCGTATCTATGCACTGGCAGGGCAAGACCGAGAAGACCTATCGTCTGCATTTCAGCTGCAGATAGCTAGGCTCGACCAATCCAAGTGGACCCCATGAGGCTCTAGTGAAACAATAAGCACCTATGCCTATGTCCGGGCTTGCCTGAAGCCCGAGTTATCCGCCATTAACTGGAACGCCAATCCAAGGCCAGCTTCCTTGAAGCAGCTAGTTGCTGGGACGGATAAACCTTGGCTAATCACCGGTTCGAAGATCTGGAACTGTCCAGGGTCTGGTGATCAGCATCAAACTGGTCAATGAACCTGCAAACAGCAGCCCAATCAAGATTCCAATATCTTGGGTGTCTTGGTTGTTCATGAAGCCATAAACAATTGAAACCAAGCTGGCGGTTGCAAAATTCACTATGCCAAACAAAGAGGCGGCGGTGCCAGCCTGAGAGCCGTGGTTATAAAGTGCAATAGTCGGGATAGTTGTGACGCCAGCGCCAAATATAAACAACTGGAGCATGAAAAACGCTTCTGCCACAACCAGTCCCGAGCCGGCAGTCAAAAACAGTCCCGTACCTAGAAGCACACCGAGGCTGGCGTAGATGGCTAGTAACCACTGACCTTTAATGTGCCTGGCGGCATAAGCACCGACTTGTACACCGACCCATGAAGCAAGCGAATTTGCTGCTACCCAAAACCCAAAGTCGCCCGGGCTCAGACCGAAACCATCTCGGAACAAGAAGGGCACGTTGTTGAGGTACGCAAATAGCGCTGAAGTTTGGAGCGCTCCAAATATCAAGAGCCCGATGTAGACCCGGTCCTTCAAGACTGAGCGGTAACCCCTGAAAAGCCCCAACGGTGTGCTACTTCGTCGCTTTGTGACAGGCAAGGTTTCAACAAGCAGTCCGGATGAGAAAAGTGCCAAGATAATTCCGCCAAGTCCGAAGATTAGAAATATGGCCTGCCAGTTTCCCGTCTGAGTAACTTGTGCGCCAACGATTGGTCCGATGATTGGCGAAAGCGATTGAATAAAAAGGATTTTTGCCAACATTGTCTGCATTCGTTGACCTCGATAAAGATCTCGCACGATAGCGCGGCTGACCACATCGGCACCGGCCGCGAAGAACCCCATCGCGAACCTAAGTACGAGGAAAGTTTCGAAGTTGGGCGCGAAAAAAGCCATCACCGCGCTCAGGCCGAATCCAGTCGTCGCGATCAAGATCAAAGGTCTGCGACCAAAAGCATCCGAAAGCGGCCCAATTAGTTGGCCGAGCGCGAGACCGACTGTGACGCCGGTCAGTGAAGCTTGCACGGTTCCGTTTGTCACGCCAAAGTACGTGGCTATGTCAGGGAACGCAGGAAGGAAAGGGTCAATCGAATATGGCACCAAGCTCATTGAGATGGCCAAAATTACGATGTAGCTAAGTAGTAATTTTTTTAGAAAGCTGATTGCCAGAATCTATAACCCTGCCGCGAATGCGGTTTGGTTTGGATTCTGACACCCTAAAAACAATAGCGTCACTGACAAGACTTCGCCCTGAGAGGCACTTCCGGCCCCGCTACCTGAGTGAGTATTGTGAAGTTATTTCTCAGCTTTCAAGCTGGGGTCTTTTTGGTGGTAAAAATTACTTTACGTCCTGCTCAGATAACTTTTTCGATAAATAGGCTTCCGAGCAAGATAAAAAAGTACGACCGTAGAAAGACAGATTAGACACATAAACCTTGTCCTAGCAGGGTAGCGGCTGCAAGTGGATTGGGATCAGGGACTAAAAACTAGTCGTGGATGATTCTTCGACACACTAAGCCCTGACTGGAAAGCACAGTCATCGCAAATGCCGTGAAGAGATATGTTCTGCTAAGAATTTCTCTGATTCGCATCGACCGAAAAGAGAACCCGGCAACTTGCAAGTAAACGCCTCGGTCTAACCTTCTGCGATGACCGGAAGCGCCTTCCGAAGATTTGGACAGCAGTCTGGATTGCAAAAACTTGGCCATGGGCCCAGCGGAGACAGCGCTTTCTCAGGTACGCCATCAGTGCGCTCCTTTATTAGATCAACAATGCCCTCAAGAAAAGCCACATGGGTGCCTGCCGTTGCAACGCGCTCAAACTCAAGGCCAAGCTCTTCAGAGGTTTCTTTTGCCTCGTTATCCAGGTCCCAAACCACTTCGACGTGGTCGCTAACAAAGCCAATCGGTATCACGACAATGGCTTTCTTTCCAGCCTCCTTGGCCGTTCTGATTGCATCGTTTACGTCAGGTTCTAGCCAGGGCACGCTCGGCGAGCCACTGCGGGACTGGTAAACGAGCTCCCAACTAGGGGCAAGATCTGATTGCACGGCTAGTTCAGCCATTACCAATGTGGCTGCTGCTAGATGCTGAGCGGCATAAGTGCCGCCCGGCTTCTCAAAGCCCTCTCGAACACCGGGTGGACCACTTGTTTCACTCATGGATACCGGGATCGAGTGGGTTGCAAACATGATTTGAATATCCGTGGCTTCTACGCCCTTTGCCGCTAGCTGGCCTAGGGCTCTGTTCAAATCTTCATTGATTGGGGCCAAGAAGCCCGGGTGGTCAAAGTAGTGCCTCACCTTATCGATGGTCATCTTGCCCTCGAGCTCAGAGACGATTAGCGCCTGCGCCAAATTCTCGCGATATTGACGGCAACCCGAGTAAGACGAGTAAGCACTAGTGACCCATGCCAACACCTTGCGATGTCCGTCTTTATACATTTGCGCTAGGACATCAGCAAAGTATGGCTCCGAGTTTCGGTTGCCGAAATAGATAGGAATGTCCACCCCGCGCTCAGGTAAGAGGCCCTTCAGTGCCGCAAGTAGTGCACGGTTTTGTTCGTTTATTGGGCTCACTCCACCGAGGGCTAAATAGTGGTGGGAAACCTCAACAAGCCGCTCGTGCGGGACGCCTCGTCCAGCCGTGACTCTTTCTAGGTATGGCATAACTTCTTCAGGACCCTCTGGACCGCCAAATGAAGTTAGTAAAATTGCGTCGTAACTCATGCGAATAAACTCCCTATCGTCTCTAATGTAAAACGCTTTCCGGTGTAGAACGGCACTTCCTCGCGAACGTGAAGTCGTGCCTTTGTGTAACGAAGATCCCTCATCATATCCACGATTTCATGTAGGTCATCTGACTCCAGAGCCAACAACCACTCGTAGTCTCCTAGGCCAAATGATGCAACCGTGTTCGACACAATCCCGGGAAACTTTCCACCGGCAATGCCGTGCTCCTTCAGCATGTCGCGGCGATCTTGGTCTGGCAGCAAGTACCAATCGAACGACCGAACAAATGGATAGAAACACAACCAGTCCTTGGCGGGCTTGCCTAACATGAAGCCCGGGACATGGCTGCGATTGAATTCTGCCGGGCGATGGATTCCCATGCCTGACCAAGTGCTTTGAAATGCTGAGCCGATCTTCGTGCGAAGAAATTCGCGCAGTGCCAACTGAATCGATTCTGCCTTCGGTGCGTGCAACCAGAGCAGAAGTTCAGCATCGCCGCGGAGGGCACGCAGGTCATAACTACCTCGAAGTTCAATGTCGTTTTCGGCAAGCATGGTGCTGAAGGATCTCATTTCCTCCTGTGCTTGCAGCGAGTCATCAGTCGGGGCAATTTGCCTCAAAGCTGTCCAGTTTGTATAACGAATCTCATCGTTGATTGCATTGACGTCTTCTTTACTCACGCGTTCCTCCGTTTGTTGTGTTCAGTTGCCAGGCCGAGTAACCCATTCCCACTCAGAAATGCTCCGCAAAATTCGAGACCGTCATCCTCAAGATCCTTGGTCACACGTTGAAAATCGCTTAGGACTTTTTGATTGGATTGAACCAGTGCTCCCGGCCAAGCAATCAAAACCGTCTCCAGCACTGCGTACTTTGAGATTCCATAAATGCTTCCAATCTCAGTACTGGCCAAGACTTCAAGATCACCGGTGGGAATCACGCCATCCCGACCGTAACTGATTCGAATCAGGTGCTGATTTTTGGGGAGTGACTCCTGTATCCAAGACCACTTTGCGTTGGTGTGGGTGGTCGCCTTCGCAAGATAACCTTGCCCCGCAGCAATAAGGGCACCGGTTCCTAGCGGAAAACTATTTAGCTCATCACTTTCCACCAATAACCCAACGATTGCCACGTCCACAAGATTGAATTGCTCAGCCGCTGAGCCAACCTCTCCAATAAATAATTTCGCCACTGCTTGGGGGCCAGTGCAAACACTCAACTTGTCGGTAAGGATCGAGCCATTTTGAGTCGCGACTTTCCAGTGATTATCCAATCGAGTTACAGATTTCACTTCACTAGCTAGCTGAACGACTACCGATTTTAATCTAAGACGCTCTGCAAGAGCATCAATCAAAGTCTTCATGCCCCCCAAAAGCCCCATGACGGCGCTACCCGGTTTGCTCCGGGCGCTGTCTTTGTTTGACTCCGATCGGCTGTGGTGTACAGCCGCTACCAGCGAGCCCAGCTCTCGTGCCTTTGGCAAGATGTTTGCGAATATGACCTCGGCATCCAGGTTGTGAGAGCTTGAGCCGTGGACTCCCGCAATCACCGGGTCAATGAGTCTGGTGCTAAACACTTCTCCGAGCCGGCTCGATATCAAGTCAAATACGGTTCCGGTTGCGAAACTAAATGGCAGCGAATCTAATCTTTTTGCCTCAGCAATTTCTGTCTCACTAAACACTTTTCTGAGGCTTGGATCCTCGAGATCCATGGGCACACCCAGATAGCCTTGCGGAATCCTAATCCGAGAACCACCGGTTAACAGGCTTGCCCCCACCGGGTTCGGGCGAACCAGTTCTGACTCCAAGCCAAGTTCCCCTACCAGTACCTGAAGGTCATCTTTGATGATGCTGAACGATTCCGCACCTAAATCAACGTGATGATGGCCAAGGGAGCCATTGAATACAAAACCACCGAGATAATCTTTAGCTTCGATGATCAGTACTCGTTTATCTTCCCTGGCAGCACGATGAGCGGCTAGCATCCCAGAAAATCCGCCGCCAATCACAACTTGGTCAAATGTCTTCATGATGTTATTTGGTGGACGTATTCGACAAGTTTTGTCAGCACCGTCGGGTCAGTATCTTTGGGCACACCGTGACCCAAGTTCACGACGTGTCCTGGAGCTTTCTTACCCTCATCAATCATCGATTTAGTGTGCGCTTTCAGCTCTTCAAAATCTTTGTCCAAAAAGTCGGGGTTGATGTTCCCCTGCAGCGGTAATTGGAAATCGAACTCGGCGGCAGTGTCTGCCAACGATGTCAGGTAGTCAACTCCCAGAACCGTCGCTCCGACAGCCATCATCTCTTTGTGGATAGCTTTGGTGCCAACCCCAAAGTGAATTCGTGGGACTGCGATTCCAGAATCATCGGTCAAATCCTTCAGCTCATCAAACAAGGTTTTGGTGTGCGGGGCTGCAAATGTGACGTAATCGTCATGGCTGAGCTTGCCGGCCCAAGAATCAAATACTTGAAGAGCACTGGCGCCTGAAATGACTTGCGCACGAATGAATTGAGCCGTGATTTTTGCACACCATGAAAGGATGTCGCTCCACAGCTCAGGATCCTCTGCCATCAGCCTGCGCGATTCAGGCAGGTCTTTGGAAGGTCCTCCTTCAATTAGATACGATGCCAGAGTGAAAGGTGCTCCGCCAAAGCCAATCAAAGGAGTTTCTCCGAGCTGTTCCACCAGGCGCTCCACCGAAGTGCGGATTGGCTCCAAAGCATCCTCGCTCAGAACACCAAGTTCCTCGAACGCCAGCCGCGTGGTGATTGGATTCGCGATTTTAGGACCGATGCCCGATGCTATTTCCACTTCCAGACCTGCCAAGCGAAGTGGGATCACGATGTCTGAGAAAAGAATGGCAGCATCGACGCCGTGGCGCCGAACCGGCTGCATTGTTATCTCGACAACCAGATCCGGGGTTAGGCAGCTGTCCAGCATGCTCTCGTTGGCACGAATCTCACGATATTCGGGTAGTGAACGCCCAGCTTGACGCATGAACCAGACCGGTAACGGGCTAGTGCGCTCCCCCCGTAACGAACGCACTAAATTCGACGAACGGGTTCTTCCGTCGTTGAGCGGATGGGTCGCTTCCAATTGCATTGAATAAGTTTCGATTTAATTCCAGTAACTGTGCTGACAAAGTGTCAGCAGGTGCTTTGGTATTTTTTACGACATGGCATTAGTTTTTCTAGGCACTAACTTTCGAGAGACGCGCGCTCTTGATTTAGAGCGCCTAGAGGCACACGCTGACCAGATTCGTTCAACCCTAGCCCTCAAGCAGCCTTTCGGGGACGGGGCAGTTGTGCTAGCAACCTGCAATCGCTTTGAGGTCTACTTGGACTCTGAAAATGCGCCCGAAGCCACTGATAACGTCCGGGCTGCAATTACTGAAGTTCTTGGTGAGACTGGAACGGAAATTTTTGGGCGGCTCAAGGTTCGCAACGGGGACGATGTCGTTCATCAAATTTTTTCGGTGGCATCTGGCTTGGATTCTATGGTCATTGGCGAAGGTGGGATCTCAGGTCAGGTAAAACGCGCGCTTTCCGAAGCTGCGCAGGTAGCATCTGCCAGCCCAGAGATCCACCGGCTCTTTCAAAGTGCTTTTCGGGTCTCCAAACAAGTAGCAACCCAAACCGGATTGAGCGCTTCGGTGCGTTCAATAATTGGCGAAGCCATAACCAAAACAGCTCTACGCATGGATGACCTAAGCAATACCAAAGTTCTTCTGATAGGAACGGGCTCCTACGCTCGAGTGACTGCGTCTGCCCTGCAGTTGACGCGAGCGTCGGAGGTTTTCGTTTTTTCCAGGTCTGGACGCGCTCTGAAATTTGCCGAATCACACAACCTGAAAGCGGTTGATCAAGATGGGTTACTTGCTGCACTGGTCGATGCCGATGTAGTCGTTGGCGCAAGTGGGCGACAGGGATTCGTTATAACTTCAGACATGGCCTTGGCCGCTCAGGCAAAACGGGTTCAACTTCAGGCTCCGACCCAGATCTACATCGACGTGGCCCTCGCCCGTGACATCGATCCATCGATTGCGACTATTCCGGGCTGTGAACTTATCGACCTTGAGACACTCGCAAAACTCGAAGATTCCGGGCACGAAGAAGAACTAATTCAGGCGAAAAAAATCATTGCAGACTCGATTCGCGAATACAACAATGTGAAGCTTGAGCGCAGCGTGGACCCGGTAATCGCTGCACTTCGTCAGCAATTTGGCGCTTGGGTCCACGATGAAGTAGCCGTGGTTAAACGCAGATCAGGTGACCAAGCTGCCCTAGACGTTGAACGCTCATTGCTGCGAGTAACAAACATGATTTTGCATAATCCTTCGGTGAATGCAAAAGCCCTGGCAAGAACCGGCGAACACCATGACTACATCCAGGCCGTGAAGTTGCTCTACAGCATTGATTTGACAACAAATGACTAGCTTGCGAGTGGGCAGTAGGGGCAGCATTCTGGCGCTGACTCAGACCAGATTGGTAGTTGCAAGACTCATTGAACTAAATCCTGGCCTAACTGTGCAAGAAGTAATAATCAAAACCGAAGGTGACCAAACCACAACCCCCTTGAGTGAGGCAAAAAACCCTGGTGTGTTTGTCTCTGCTTTACGTGACGCGTTACTGGCCGGAGAAGTGGATTTTGTAGTTCACTCCATGAAGGACTTACCGGCCAAGCCCTACCCGGGAATCGTGACCGCCGCCGTTCCGGAGCGCGAAGACTCGTCAGATGTACTAATTTCACGATCGGGCTTGGATCTAATGTCACTGCCGGTTGGATCTCGGGTTGGAACCTCATCGCCCAGAAGGGCAGCCAGCATTCGAAGATTGCGCCCTGATCTGAGAATCGATTCAATTCGCGGCAACATAGATTCTCGACTAAAAAAAGTGGAATCAGGTGAATATGACGCCACGCTTTTGGCTCTTGCCGGTCTGAAGCGCGTCAATCGCGAATCTGTAGTTACTGAGCATCTGGATTCTAAGTCTTTCGTTCCGGCACCGGGACAAGGAGCTTTGAGCATTGAGTGCCGCGATGAAGAACCCGAGCTATTCGGAGCAATAGCAAAATTAGATCACCCCATCTCAAGGTTGGTAGCCCTCGCGGAGCGATCCGTTCTGGTAGGACTAAACGCTAGCTGCGCAACAGCAATCGGCGCTTCAGGTGAGCTAAGAGGCGACCGACTTATTTTGGTTGCGGAGTTGTCTATTGAATCAACGGGTGAGTCAATTACGGTCAGTAACGAGGTTGTCCTTGGTTCCAACAAGCTTTTAGATGCAGAAAATCTTGGCCTTTTGGTCGCTGAGCAACTTTTAGAATCACCCATTGCAGCAAAAGCGGCCCTCCAGTGAAGGGTCTGCTAGTTAGGCCAAGTCGCAACGAAGAGGATGCTGAAGCTCTTTTGAAATTCGGCATCGAATCCTCCATCATTCCTCTGATTGGTATCTCTAATTTTTATAACCCAGAAGGCGTCGCAAGGATGCTTTCCAAAATTCAGCTGGCGAAAAAAGTATGGTTCATTGCAACTTCATCGAATGCCATCGACGCATTTATTTCTCAAGCGGACCCAGGCAAATTAGCCCTGGCATTTAGTAACCCCAATCTTCGGTTCGCGGCAGTTGGGGATGCGTCAGCATCCTCCCTGAAAGCGTTTTCTTCAGTCGAAGTTCTGGTTCCGGATGTTCACGATGCCCTTTCTCTTGCGCTAGCAGTGATTGAAGCCGAGACACGAAGTAAGAATCCTGAAATTAGGGCCAGTGTTGTGATGCCAATTGGTAGCCGATCACTAGTTGTAGCTCAAGAGAAGTTGGCCCTTGAAGGCTTTGAGGTGCTGGCGGAGATTGTCTACCAAAACCTTCCCTTGCCACTAAATGTCTCAGCCAAAACTGAGGTCTCATCAGAAGCTGTTGATTTCGTGCTTTTTCGATCTCCAAGTTCGGCCAAAGCTTATTTTGATTTGAAGGGTCTTCCTTCCCGATTAATTATCAGCGTCGGTGCCACTACGACTGCGGCTATTAGGGAATTAGGTTTCTTGCCCGATTTGGTTTGCCTGGACACAGCCCCATCATCGGTTGCGAAAAAGATAGCTGAACACCAAGCCAAAAGGATGCCGAGTGATTAGACCCAGAAGACTTCGTGGCTCGTATCAAATGCGCGAAATGGTGGCTGAAACCACCTTGCTTCCGCAACACCTGATTCAGCCGGTTTTTGTTCGTGAAGGCCTGACGGCCACTCGCGAAATCGCTGGAATGCCCGGAGTTTTGCAGCACACTGAGGAAAGCGTCTTGGCTTACCTAGAAGAACTAGTGGTTGCCAAGGTGCCTTCTGTAATGTTCTTCGCCGTACCGAAACTTCGCGATGAACTTGGCAGTCAGGCTTACAGCTCAAACGGTATTTTAAGCCGAGTTGTGCGTTCGACCCGAGAACGTTTTGGGGACAGCTTGGTAATCATTGCGGACCTGTGCCTAGATGAATTCACTTCGCACGGACACTGTGGCGTTTTAGATAACAACGGTGTTGTGGACAATGATGCGACCTTAGAGCTTTATTGCAAGATGGCAGCTGTGTTATCCGAAGCTGGAGCTCACTTTCTTGGCACCAGTGGAATGATGGACGGCCAGGTTGGAGCGATTCGGAAATCTCTGGATTCGGCGGGCCACGTCGACGTTGGAATTTTGGCTTATGCCGCCAAGTACGCCTCTGCTTTCTATGGACCTTTTCGCAATGCAGTCGAATCTGAACTAGATGGCGACCGAAAGACTTATCAGCAGGATTACCGCAACCGAAAAGAATCTCTGCGAGAAGTTGCGCTTGACATTGAACAAGGAGCAGACATCGTCATGGTGAAGCCCGCCATGTCGTATTTAGACATAGTTTCCGAGGTTGCAAAAATTAGTCCGGTCCCGGTCGCGGCCTACGTGGTTTCCGGAGAATACGCCATGGTTGAAGCGGCGGCAGCGGCGGGATTGATTGATCGACTCCCCGTGATATTTGAAATGCTTTATTCGGTTCGGCGAGCCGGCGCTCAGATTGTTTGCACTTACTGGGCCCTCGAGATAGCCCGTGAAATTGAAAGTAGAAAGTTTTGAACATCAATGAGTCCATCGATTGGCACCGCCGCGCGAAACTGAGCATTCCCGGTGGAGTTAGTTCCCCAGTCCGGGCATTTCAGGCAGTCGGTGGTAGCCCTCGATACTTTGTTAAGGGTGTCGGGTCTCACATCTTTGACATAGACGGAAATGAATACATAGATTTAGTCAACTCCTGGGGGCCAATGATTTTGGGCCACGCCCATCCAGCCGTTTTGGAGGCCGTTCAAGCCACAACACAAAATTCGTTTTCTTTCGGAGCGCCGAATAAAAATGAAGTTTTGTTGGCCGAAGAAATTTTGCGTCGTGTGCCTTCATGCGATAGAGCTCGGTTCGTTTCTTCGGGCACTGAAGCTGTGATGACTGCCGTGCGGCTGGCACGCGCGGCAACCAAACGCAACTTGATCGTTAAATTCGCTGGCTGCTACCACGGTCATAGTGATGCCCTTTTAGTTCAGGCCGGTTCTGGGGTCGCAACTCTTGGCTTACCTAATTCCCCAGGGGTTACCGTCGGTCAGACTCAAGACACAATAGTTTTGGACTACAACGATTTTCAAGCCGTAGAAGATGTATTCAGTCAACGGGGCTCAGAAATTGCCGCTCTCATTACCGAAGCCACTCCAGCCAACATGGGTGTCGTGCCACCTTCCACAGGGTTTAACAGATTCTTGGCGGACACTGCTCACAAGCACGGTTCACTGCTGATCCTCGATGAGGTTATGACGGGTTTTAGAGTTTCGGCCGGTGGCTGGTGGGGCAAGTATGGCGATGACGAAGGCTGGGAAGCCGATCTTTATACGTTTGGGAAAGTCATTGGGGGTGGTTTTCCTGTAGCTGCGCTAGCGGGTAAGGCTAAGGTTATGGACTTGCTGGCGCCTTTGGGTCCGGTTTATCAAGCCGGGACTCTGAGTGGTAACCCGGTAGCTACCGCTGCTGGCCTGGCCACGCTGGCTAACTGCACCTCGAGTGTCTACGGCCAACTAGATGACAACGCTAAAGATATCGGCAATGGAATAAGTGACGCACTTTCTCAGGCCGGAGTTGCCCACAGTCATCAGATCGGTGGAAACCTGTTCTCGTTTTTCTTTCGGCCAAGCTGGGTTTCTAACTTCACCGAAGCCAAAGAACAAAACGCCGCCGCTTTCAGTGTCTTTTTCAACAGCATGCTTGATCAGGGAGTTTACCTACCGCCTTCGGCTTTTGAGGCGTGGTTTGTGTCGAGTGCCATAACTTCGGAAGATGTAAGGGTAATCCTCTCGGCAGCAACAGTTGCGGCCGAGGCAACCGCGACTTCGATAGGCACCTAGTAGTTCGCTGAAAGTCGCGTGAAAAGCGAATCGACCACTTAAGCTTTAGTCATGGTCGTATCAAACACCTTTGCCTCCAGACAGCAGTTAATCCTCGATTCGGCGATGAAAATAATCGAAGATGGTGGGACTCATTTGGTTTCCATGGCGGCCCTGGCTAAGTCAACGGGGCTGTCTCGCCCAGGAATTTACCAGTACTTCTCATCTCGCGAACACGTGCTGGGTGAACTCATGCTGAATGAAATGGCGGACCTGAGCAATGAAATTGAGCGCCTCGGCATAGGTGTCGAAGACCCAATGGAACGAATCCGAATTTGGATGCACTATTCAGTTGCTCACCTTGCCAGCGATAAACACGGTGTGGTGCGGCAGATTTCAATCGACACTCTTCCAGAGGATCAGCGCGGGATGTTACGTGCCATGCACGGGTACTTCATGATGAGCCTAATTTCCCCACTGACAGAACTCGGCGTAGAGGATCCAGCTGCGGTTTGCAGCCTAATTTACGGAGCAGTCGCGTCTGCAGCGAAGAGAATTGATGAGGGGTCGGACTTTTCCTCAGAAGCAAAAGCGTTGGGAAAGTTCGTCTCTGCAGGATTAGGGCGAGTCGTCTAATAGGCACGTAATAGACATCGTTTGGTTATTGCAGTAAAACCAACGAAATCAGCTTTTGCCTACCCCCCCCCAGGAACTATCTGATTCAGTGGAGATTTTTCCTATTCTCGACTATTGGACCAGCGCTTCGGCCGGAAAGCCAATTTCAACTCCGCTAGATCTGACCAGGTGGCGACTTTGATTTCTTCGTGCAAGGCCTCCAAAGGATGGTCAGGCTCCGGGTGGTGCACCCGGAATTCCTTAAAGCTCTTTACGGCAATTAAGCGCACTACATCGTTTTAGTTCCAAAACGGGACTAGGGAAACAGCCGAAGCTGACTACAGCATTTTGAGGCCAGTAGCTGCCTTGGTCGCCGGACCTATTGCTGTGATTGGGCGGTACTTAAGTCGCTCACTCGTAAAAGGCTAGCGGACTGGCTTTTCTAGTCCTCGTCGTCGGTTAGTCCATTGCCGTTTTGATCCTTAATCATTGCGTGAAGGGTGTCATCGGCGTTGTCAGCGATGTGCTGGGCTCGTCCCAATAGCTCTTCGGCAGACACCGATTGCATTAGATCAATCTGATCAAGCTGACCAACCGGTAAGACTCCGGCCAGCTGCCAGCAAGCTTCCATCGGGTCATCGCTCAAGATCATGTCTGCCCCATATTGCAGGTCCGCGAACTCGCTGGCAAAGGACAGTAGCTTTCTCACTTTTGTCTCGAGCTCCTCACGAAGAGGTGCCAAACCTTCATCCCAGACCAGGTCAGGCAAGAAGTCAATGTCGGCTATTGGGTAAGGGGCATCGGGGAGCCAAGTATTTACTCGGAAGCGTGCGCCACCAATTGATTGCAAGCCGTAGAATTCCTCCGTGGTGCCAATGTCTGTTACCAGCGCCACTGTCCCAAGATCAAATCGCTTTTCCTTGCCTCTTTCATCTTCACCGCGGCCGTTTAGCACCACTCCAAACTCTGGATTTTCAGCCCCGAGCAAGTCCCCCAAAAGCTTTAGGTAGCGCTCTTCAAAGATTCTTAGGTCAAGTGGCATGTGGGGCATGAGCACTAAGCCCAATGGAAACATTGGCATTACTGGCACGTGGCACTCTCCTCAACATTCCGAACCAAGTGAAGCAATTCATCTAGTTCTTTACTCAATCTTTTGCAACCAATCGCATTTGCTCGGATTCAGTAGAACAACAGAAAACCGATTAAATTTCTGAGCCAACAATTGCCGCTCAATGGTTGCGCCCTCATCAAGCTCTTTGCCTGACTAAAGTTCATTATGAGGACGGTAAAGATGAGCGATCTAAACAAAATAGGCCAAAGAGATAACTGGCGCTGTTGGCTATGCGACGAACAAGTAGACCCAGATGGTTCAGTGAATTCGGATCAAGGACCAAGTGCCGACAGCTACGCGGCGTCAAAGGCCAAAAAAGGAACCCCGACTGTCGAGCGGCTAGCCCATAGATCCTGCAACACAATGCGAGGCAAGATTGCTCCTGTTGTCCCGTGGCCAAAAGAACTCTTTGTCTTTGACCCAGCCCCGATATTTGAGTCAGTTGATCGCCTTGCGAAAAAAGGTGGCCGCGAGGCAGTCGGCCGCTGCACCACTCAAGACGATGCCGAGCAGGCATCGGAGTGGTTATTAGCACGACTCGCAAGACTCTCCCCAACCACAAAGTTCAGGACTGAAATAACACCGGGTGCTGGACAGTTTTTGCTGAAGCTCAGCGCAAACTAGATCGAACCATTACTCAGTCCGGTGAGCACTTCTTTGGCCCTAACCCTAAGTTCCGGCAGGTCAGATAGCCGGTTGAGGCCAAACACCTGCTGGCTCATGCGGTGGTTTTTCTTGAACTCATCTTTATGGCGATCTAAAAAGTCCCAGTACAAAGTCGTGAATGGGCAAGCATCATCGCCAACGCGCTTCTTCGGGTCGTATGCGCAGCCTTTGCAGTACTGGGTCATGCGATTAATGTAGGCACCACCTGCCGCATAGGGCTTAGTCATAAGTCGGCCGCTATCGGCATGGACTCCCATGCCGATTATGTTTGGCACCATCACCCATTCAGCTGCGTCAACAAACTGCTCTCGCATCCAATCTAGAAACTCCTTCGGGTTGGTTCCAGTGACAAGAGCCAAGTTACTCAGAATCATGAGCCTTGGAATGTGGTGGGTCCAGGCGCGCGTCTCCACATGGGAAACAACTTGACTGACGCAGTTCATCTTGGTTTTCGATGAGTCGGCAAATAATGGCAACAGCTTCCTGTTTGCCCCAAGGCCATTTAATTCTTTATATTCTTCACCTAAAAACCAGTACATGCCGTTTATGTATTCGCGCCAACCGATGATTTGCCGAACGAAGGCCTCGACTGACTCAATGGGCGCCTCACCTTGGTTGTAGCGATCGATGGCGGCCGCAACAACCTCGGCTGGGGTAATCAAGCCGTTATTTAGGTATGGGCTCAGCAGGCTGTGGTGCAGCGACCATTCATCAAGTGTCACGGCATCTTCGTAAGGACCAAAGCCCGCCAGGTGGTGTTCTAAAAAATGCTCAAGTTGCCTAAGCGCACCCTCGCGGGTCGTGGCCCAGCTGTAGGTTGGTGGATAATTTAGACTCTTTGACACTTCACGGTCGATCTCATCGCGAGTGTGAGTGAGTCTTTCGGGCCAGGTGTAATTCTTTGGCGGTGGTAACCGGTTATCGGCATCGAAGTTCCAGCGGCCCTGCTCGGGCTTACCGTCCGTGACTAACAAATCGAGACGCACTCTTTGAATCCGATAGAAATTCTCCATTACAAAGCTCTTTTGGCTTCCAGCCCACTCCTGAAACAACCCTCTTGGTGTCAAGAAGAAGTCATTCTCTACAAACTCGACACCAAACTTGGCTAGCTGCGACTGCTGCTTGAATGAAGAAGGCTCTGCACATAAGACCGGTAACTCTCCAACGGCCTCTCGAGCCTGAGTGATTCCAGCAACTGTGGTCTCAGCCTCGATAAACAAAACAGTAAAACCAGATTTTTCGAGCTCCTTAGCGAAGTGCCTAGC
>Ga0307934_1000066_pt1 | contig 78621 bp, 79 predicted proteins | sample OrgLakmetageno90_FD_201838 | JGI IMG/M metagenome (GOLD analysis project Ga0307934, IMG submission 201838) | Saline water microbial communities from Organic Lake, Antarctica - #90 | ecosystem: Environmental > Aquatic > Non-marine Saline and Alkaline > Saline | place: Antarctica: Organic Lake...
GGGCACAAATAAGTCTGATAGCGGCCTATCAGGTCCGATAGATCAGCATTTCCATCATAAGGCTTCGCCAATAGCCGCGCGATAGCCATCGCGCTTTCCTCAATATCGGGCGGTGCGACTTCGTTTAAATAGAAAGCTACGGCTGCGATGAAGTCTTCAGGCGGTTTATGGGTCGCTTTTAAAAAGCGATCAACGCGCTTGCGCCCGCCATCAAGGGCGGCTTCAAATCCCGTCTTCTGCGCAATCTGATCTGATATTTTCTGGGGGCTGAGATCGTAGCGATCTTTATGCGCCAGCAAACGCTGGCGCAATCTGTCGCGCTCCTCGTCCGTGAAGTTTCCCGTTTTGCGCGCCATCAGCGTGTCCAGCTTGTGTCCAGGCCAAAATCCAAGATCGTAACTATGTGTTTTTTCACAAGGCAAGACGACGCTTTGCAGCGTCTCAAGTCAATGGATGGAACACGATATGTCTGGGAACAAAAGACCGAACGAAGGATCGCCCAAAGCAACCATGTTGCTTGGCGTTTCGCTTTATGCGCTTGCCAGCTATTGGCCTGAATGGACGGGCATCACGCCAAGTGCGGTCGATGATTTTTATAGCGGCATATTCGCGGCGATGGGTGTTTATGCCGCCATTGCGGGCGCGGTCGGTTCATACCGTGCTTGGGTGGTTGGCGAGAGACGCAAAGCGGCAGCAAATACGACTGGCACGTTTGGTGAGGCGGCATTCGCAACGCTCGATGAATGCGAGGCCGCTGGCCTGCTAAACCCGCAAGGGCTTTATGTTGGCCTGCTGGATGGCCAGCCGCTGTTCTACAACGGCAAGGCCCACCTTTTGACCTGTGCGCCCGCGCGGCAGGGCAAAGGCATCGGCTTCGTGATCCCGAACCTGCTGCACTGCCAAGGCTCGGTCATCGTCACTGACCCCAAGGGTGAGCTGGCTGCCGTTACGGCCCAGCATCGCCGCGAACGGTTTGGCCAAGATGTGGCCGTGTTTAACCCGTGGGGTTTGCACGGCCTGCCGCAACAGCGGATCAATCCGCTGGAGAACATCATCGCCCTTGCGAGTGATCCTAGTTTGCAGCGCGGCTTGACCGATGAAGTTGCGGCCATTGTTGTGCAGCTTTTCCCTGAGCCTGAGGACGCGAAGAATAAGTATTTCCGCGAAGGCTCGCGCGGGATCATGCGCGCGGTTCTGCTGTATCTTGCGCTGTGTATGCCCAAGCTTTGCACCCTGCCTGAAATGTGGCGGGTCATTGCCAACCCGCAGCGCCTAGAGCGCGCGGTAAAGGCGATGCGCAAGAGCGAAGAGCTTGGCGGAATCCTTGCTGATCTGGGCGATGATCTTGCGCACCAGATGAACGACAACCCCGATATGTTCGGCGATTTCCGCACGGGGGCCGTGCAGCAAGTCGCCATCTTTGAACCTGGCGGCTATCTCGCCGATGCGGTCAGCGCATCTGACATCGCCCTGAGCGATCTCAAAAGCGGCAATGTCAGCCTGTATCTGGCGTTTCCGCCTGACCGCATTGCTTCACACGGCGCGGCCCTTGGTCTGATCGTCAATCAGGCGATCACCGCTGTCGCGCGCTCGCCCAAGAAGGGCGAAGTGCTGTTCATGCTCGATGAGTTTGCCAACCTCGGCAAGCTCTCGGGGCTGGCGGAAAGCCTGACCGCGCTGCCTGGCCTTGGCGTGCGAGTGTGGATGATCGTTCAGGAAATGGCCGAGATTGTGCGCCTCTATGGCCCGCAAACGTCCAAGACGATCCAGTCGCAGGCTGAGGTGCGTCAGTATTTTGCTGTGAATAGCGATGAGCTGGCGCAAGCGCTTTCAAAAGCGCTCGGGCAAAAGACTGTGAAAACCAAAAGCCACGGTCTGGGGCGCTTTGAGACTGACGATATCAGCGAAAGCCTCGCCGAGTCTGGCCAGCCGCTCATAAGGGCGGAAGATATCAGGCAGCTTCGGCCTGATCAGCAAATTCTGGAGATGAAGGGCGTGCGCCCGATCCTCGGGCAACGCATCCCCTTCTGGTTCATCGCGCCGTGGCGCGGCTGGGCCGCGATCAACCCCGTTGAAGGCGACTATCCGAATGAAAATCCGCGTGTGGTGCTTCGCTACACCGCAACTGAAACAAACGATCAAGAAAGAGAAACGATATGAGCAAGTTGAAAGTGGAAGTGATGGGCGGCAAGCCGCCAAAACCGCCTGAAGGGCTGATCAAACGTCTGCGCCGCGCCCTCAATGCCGCAAAGCTCGCCGCGCTGCATCGGCCCGTAACGTCCGTGCTCGCAGGCTTTGTTGGCTTCGTGCTGGTAATCGGCACGCCGCATCTGGGCTGGGACTACCAGTGCAGGCACGCGGTCTGGGGCTCTGGCTCCTGCCAAGAGGCGGTGTGGTGCGAGTATTTCGGCGTCCAGGGACGCCGCGTGATTTGGCCTGAGCGCGGCGAACACTGTCACCTCATCGGCTTTTTGCCGCTGGATTTTAACATGCTGATCGGAAGGACAACGCGATGAGCGAATATTTTTACACGCTCGACCTCGGGGAAATCTATGGCCCCAAGCTGGAGCTTTTGGCTGAACAGGCATCGGAGGAAGACCGTGAAGCGTTCGCTGCAATGATTCTGGCCTATGCCCTCGACCGAATAGAGGACTCAATCGATGTCTTACTGGAAATTCTGCATCAGGAAGCACTGAAAGAAGCTCCGAATGATCTGGAAGAGATCAAGGAATGGCGAAAAAACAATCGGCCTCTCGGGGCTGATCTTGACGACGAAATACCCTTCTAACCCCCGGAATTTGTGGGTTTTTCCCAATATATGCTAAAATAAAGATGGGTATTAAGCAGTATTCATCTCCAAAAGTGGAGCAAGAAAATGAAAGATGATTTTAACACAACTGAGCGCGGCGATGCTTTCGAAGCAACCCACGCACCCCCCAAACCAACTTTAACTGTCGATGTCGAAAAATATCAGGCCTTCCTTGATGGCGCTGATATGACCGAGGCGCAGAAGGAAGAGTTCCTGCAAGCCCTCTGGTCCATCATCGTGTCCTTTGTCGATCTCGGCTTTGGCGTCCACCCGCTGCAAGCGGTCTGTGAAGGCGAGACGATTTCCAAAAGTAAAACTCCCAAGAGCGAATTTGATGTGGTAAGCTCTGACGATCAAGAAAACAGTAGAAAACCTAATGAATTCAGCCCGTAAGGCGCGGTTGAAGGTGAGATGAACATGAGCAAAGATGAAAACTTTGAAGCAATGAAGGCCGTTATTTACTGCCGCGTTTCGAGCACCAAGCAAAAACTTGAAGGCAGCGGACTGGAAAGCCAGGAACACCGCTGCCGTCAGTATGCTGACCTCAAGGGCTATGATGTCGAGGCGGTTTTCCCTGACGACGCCTCTGGCGGCGGGGATTTTATAAACCGTCCTGGCATGGTGGCACTGCTGAGCTATCTCGATGCGCAGCCGAACAAGAATTACGTCATCATTTTTGATGACTTGAAGCGTTTTGCGCGCGACACCGAGTTTCATATCAAGTTGCGGCGTGAGTTCCTAACGCGCGGCGCAAAGATCGAATGCCTGAATTTCAAGCTCGATGACTCGCCAGAAGGCAAGTTCGTCGAAACTATTTTTGCGGCGCAAGGTGAGCTTGAACGCGAACAAAACCGCCGTCAGGTGGTTCAGAAAATGACGGCGCGCGTTGAGAAAGGCTATTGGGTCTTCTCGCCGCCTATCGGCTACAAATACGCCTCTGATCGTGGCCACGGCAAGGTTCTTGTCCGTGACGAGCCCATTGCGTCTATTCTTGCGGAAGCCCTTGAAGGCTTCGCATCTGGATATTTGCAAACGCAGGCTGAAGTGAAGCGATTCCTGGAAACAAAGCCCGCCTTCCCAAGAGACGGGCCAAACGATGAAGTACGCTGGCAGCGTGTTCAGCGGATTTTGTCACAACAGATTTATGCGGGTTACGTGGGAGTGCCTACGTGGGGCGTTACATCCCGTCTTGGTCATCATGAGCCAATCATCACCCTGGAGACCTTTGAGCGCATCCAAGAGCGCGTGAAGGGCAAAGCCAAAGCGCCATCGCGCAAAGACATCAGCGAGGATTTCCCGCTGCGTGGCTTCGTGCTGTGTGATGATTGCGGGGAGGCGATGACGTCTTGTTGGTCCAAGGGGCGCAACAAGCTCTATCCCTATTACCTGTGCGATACGCGCGGCTGTGAGAGCAATCGCAAGTCGATCCCGCGTGATCAGATCGAAGACGGCTTTGCTGAAATCCTGCAAAGTCTTCAGCCGACGAAAGAGCTCTTCGCGCTGGCCAAGCTGATGTTCAAAGAAGCTTGGAGCCTAAGGCTGTCTGAGTCGCACCTGCACAAAGACCAGATCACAGCGCAGCTCCGTGAAACCGAAAAGCAGGTCGAGACGCTTTTGGAGCGGATTGTCGAATCTGACAACCCGATTGTCGTCAGAGCTTATGAGGCCAAGATCGGAAAGTTGGAGCGCAAGCGGCTGCTACTGGCTGAGAAAGCCCTTAAAACTGTTCCTGCGAAGGGGAGGCTAGAGGAGTTTATCGAACCAGCACTCAATTTTCTGGCAAACCCTTGGAGTCTTTACGAAAATGGAAGCTTGGCATTCAAGAGAACAGTGCTTCGATTGGCCTTTTCAGAGCCCTTGAGCTACTCACGGAAAAAGGGTTATCGAACCGCTGAATCAGCCTTTCCTTTCAGGCTGTTAGCGGAAATTTCATCATCAAAAAGCGAGATGGTGGAGGGAGCAGGATTTGAACCTGCGTAGTCCGAAGACGTCGGATTTACAGTCCGATGCAATTGACCGCTCTGCCATCCCTCCATAGCCAAGATCGCTAGAGTGAATAGAAAAAGGATATGGGGCTTTAAGTCAAGATATTATTTGCATTTTGAGGCAAATAATCGGGCATGAAAACTGCCTTGATCCCCATACGTATATGGCCGAGCGTTTGTGTGGCGTGCTTTTGCACTCCTTTTCTTTGCGTTCCTTTTCTTTGCGCTGGGAGCAAACTCTGTGATAAAGACTGTGTCATGTTATCTTGACCCTTCATTCATTGGCTTTAATAAACTTTAGAAAAATATAAATCATGACAAACGACAATTCCGAAACACCCACATCTGATCGCGGCTCTCAACACGGGCCCCGCCACCAAAATAGACATGAGAATAAGCAAGAGCGGAGCTTTAGCCGCAACAAACCTTACAGCGGCGCGCCGAAAAAATACGGCAAACCCAAAGATGCCAAATCATCAGGGCCACGGCCACAAGCCAATATATGGGGCACACATGCGGTGACGGCGGCGTGGCTGAACCCTGATCGTGTCATCAAGAAACTCTATGTCACCGAAACCATGCGCGATGGTTTTGCCGCTGTTCTCAAAGAGGGCCGCAACCTTAATCGCCCCGAGCCGACAGTGATTGATAAAAGACAACTCGATAACGCGCTTAAAAAAGCGGTTCATCAAGGCATCGCCATTGATGCCGCGCCGCTGGATGAAGTGTTTGTCAGCGACATCATCGCCAAGCTTTCAACGCGCAAATCAGGGCTTATCCTGATGCTGGATCACGTCACAGACCCCCATAATGTCGGCGCCATTTTGCGCTCGGCCTGCGCGTTTGGCGCGGATGGCGTTATCATGCAGCGCAAATTCTCGCCCGAACTCACAGGCGTTTTGGCCAAAACCGCCACAGGCGCTGTCGAGCATATGCCCGTCGCCTTTGAAATCAATCTTTCCGACACGCTCGACACACTCGCCGCGGCGGGCTTTTACGCCATCGGCCTTGACGAGCGCGGCCCGCAAACACTTGGCGAAGCTGTGGCGGCCTATAAAGGCGAAGAACATCTTGCCAAAACTGTTTTGGTGCTGGGCGCCGAAGGCAGTGGCCTGCGCCCCAAAGTGCGCGATCATTGCAGCGCCTTGGCGCGCCTTCCTACAGGCGGGCCAATTGAAAGCCTGAACGTATCAAACGCCGCCGCCATCGCGCTCTATGCGCTTTCAGAGCGTTAAAACCATATAAAAACCTGTGACTGATCCGCGCCTTGCGGTGGACTTGGCCGCGCCCTTGCGCCATTGTGAAGCCATGACAAATGCCCCCGTAAACATAAAGCAAAAAGCCACAAACATGCCCCAAAATAAAAGCGATAATGAAGACGAACTCTATTTAATCGATGGCTCGGGCTTTATCTTCCGCGCCTATTTCGCCATGAGCTACGGGCGCGGCGGCGGCGCGAGCATGACCAACCCCGATGGCGTGCCCGTTAGCGCGGTGTTCGGCTTCACCAACATGCTCATCAAAATGCTCAATGATTATGACGCACCCTATTTGGCAGTGGTGTTCGACACCGCGCGCAAAAATTTTCGCAACGATATCTACCCCGAATACAAAGCCAACCGCGATGAAACGCCTGAAGATCTCATCCCACAATTCCCTCTGATCCGCGAGGCCACCGCCGCTTTTGACATCCCCGCGCTGGAGCGCGACGGCTATGAAGCCGATGATCTGATCGCCGCATACGCAAAGCTGGCGCGCGCTGAAGGCAAAAAAGTTGTGATTGTGTCTTCGGACAAAGATTTGATGCAACTGGTCGGCGAAGGCGTGCGGATGCTTGACCCGATGAAGGGCAAATGGATCGGCGAAGACGAAGTCATGGAAAAATTCGGCGTCACGCCTGATAAAGTTGTCGATGTGCAAGCCTTGGCGGGCGATGCCAGCGACAATGTTCCCGGCGTTCCGGGCATTGGCGTCAAAACAGCGGCGCAACTCATCAACGACTATGGCTCGTTAGAGCAGCTTTTGGAACGCACCAGTGAAATTAAACAGCCCAAACGCCGCCAATCTTTAGAAGACAACGCAGAGCTTGCGCGCATTTCAAAACGGCTGGTCAAGCTAGATGAAAACGCACCCGTGCCGCGCCCGCTTGAAGAGTTAAAAACCCACGATCCTGACAAACCAGCCCTGATGGGCTTTTTGGAAAAGCAGGGCTTTAAATCCATCATGGTGCGCCTTAATAACCCCGTCGCGGGCAAAACCACCATGAACGGCCCACAAGACAATGACGCGCCCAGCGCCGATTCAAAAACCAGCGCCCCCGCCAATGATTTCCCGCCGATCAAAGACAATGAATATACCCTCATTACAGACGAAAAAACCCTGCAAAAATGGATCGACGAAGCCTTTGAAAAAGGCCTTCTTGCGATTGACACCGAAACCACCGGCCTCACCCCTGCCAAGGCCGAACTGGTCGGCATTTCCATCGCCTCCACGCCCGGCAAAGCGGCCTACATCCCGCTATCGCACAAAGCCGAACAGGCCGATCTTCTCGGCGGCGGCGGTGATGCACCCAAGCAAATCCCGCTTGAAAAAGCCATCGCGCTGTTAAAGCCGCTTTTGGAAGATGAAAGCGTCATAAAAATTGGCCAGAACATGAAATATGACTGGCAAATGATCGCCAAACACGGTGCATATATGACCCCATGCGATGACACGATGCTGCTGTCTTACGTTTTGGATGGCACAGAACACAGTCACGGCATGGACGCGCTCTCAGAAATGTTTTTAGGCCACGCCACGATCAAATACGAAACCGTGGCGGGCAAAGGCAAAAACATGATCACGTTCGATTATGTCCCGCTTGATAAAGCGCTTGATTACGCCGCAGAAGACGCCGACATCACCTTGCGCCTTTACCACATGTTAAAACCGCGCCTTGCACGCGAGAAAATGGTCAGCGTCTATGAGGAAATCGAGCGCCCGCTGATCCCGATCATTGCGCAAATGGAGCTGAACGGAATCAAGATCGACCCGCTGATTTTAAAGACTATGAGCACGGAATTCGGCGGCAAGCTGGTGACGCTTGAGGCGGAAATCCACAAACTCGCAGGGCATGAATTTAATGTCGCCTCGCCCAAGCAAATCGGCACGATTTTATTTGATGAAATGGGCATTGAAGGCGGCAAAAAAACCAAAACGGGCGATTGGTCAACCTCGGTCGATGTGCTTGAAAAACTCTCCCTTCAAGGCCACGAAATTGTCGATAAAATTTTAGAATGGCGCGGGCTTTCAAAGCTAAAATCCACCTACACAGACGCATTGCAAGAACAAATCAACCCCAAAACAGGCCGCATCCACACCAGCTTCCACATGAGCGGCACCAGCACAGGGCGCTTGTCTTCCAGCGACCCAAATTTGCAAAACATTCCGATCCGCACAGAAGATGGCCGCAAAATCCGCACCGCTTTTATCGCCGATGAAGGCCACACATTGCTCGCGGTGGATTACTCGCAAGTGGAATTGCGCTTAGCTGCCGCCATGGCGGGCGTTGAAGCCCTCAAACAAGCCTTCAAAGACGGCGTTGATATTCACACGCTGACCGCATCCCAAGTCTTCGGCGTTGCCTTTGATGATGTAACGCCAGAGCTGCGCCGCCAAGCCAAGGCGGTCAATTTTGGAATCATCTACGGCATTTCAGGCTGGGGGCTTGCAAAGCAACTCGGCTGTGATCCGGCAGATGCCAACGAATTTATCAAAAAATATCTCGCCAAATTCAGCGAAATTCAAGATTACATGGAAACCACCAAACAAGAAGCGCGCGATCACGGCTTTGTCAAAACCGCCTTTGGCCGCAAATGCACCATCCGCAACATCAACGCCAAAATGGGCAATCTACGCATGGGCGCCGAGCGCCAAGCCATCAACGCCCCCCTGCAAGGAACAGCCGCCGACATCATGAAAAAAGCCATGGCACGCATCCCGCCCGCCCTCAAAAAAGCCGGCCTCAACGCCAAAATGCTCCTGCAAGTCCACGATGAACTCATCTTCGAAGTGCCAAACGAAGAAGTCGAAAAAACCGAAGCGCTCGTCAAACAAATCATGGAAAACATCACCGACCTCGGCGTACCGCTCACGGCTGAATCAGGCACCGCGAATAGCTGGGCAGGGGCACATTAATATAGCAGGATATAAAATAAAAATTTAAGTCTTTAGCTCGTAATTTTCTTTTGCTAAAGTCTTATAATTATATATGATTATAGACGCTGTTTTACCATCTTTATCAAATCGAACTGCAACGCCATAAGCATATCTTAAGTTTGAAAAGGATGTAATTTTGATAGAATCATTTGAGCGATTTCCATCCCATTTAACTTCAATCAAAGCTAAATTTGAGTCATTATTTCCCCTTTTATGAATAATAATATCAGGCCGCCTGTTTGCGCTCTGATCATCTTGCTTTTTGTCGCCGCCCGGCTGTCTATTATATTCACAATCTACATTATAATTTCCAAAAATAACTCCCATTTTACATGCTAAGTGGTGAGATATCGTTTCCTCTTGTAAACTAGCTTGGTAAATAGAAAATAAAGATTCCTCTTCTTGCTGAAACTTCTCAATCGATTTATTGAGTAAATTTTTAAAATCTAAAAATTCCATACATCACCTCTCATTCAGCACTCTTCCCCCAAAGCATACGTCCGCTCTCTTAAGTGAGCGCATAGTGCGCGGCGGTCTTTTAAATGGCTTAACTCTTCAAACGGGATCGTATCGCCGATTTTCAGGCCGATTTCGCTGCCGATGCGATCGACGATTTCTTTGAAAAATAGCGACAGGCGCAGGGTCGGCGAGAGCAGGCTGGCGCATTGAAACAGCATGCTGTTTTGACCTTCGAAATAGACAGGCACAACGGCGGCTTTTGAGTCTAAAATCAAGCCTGCGATGAAAGGTTGCCATGCGGTGTCTTGCGCCAGCTTTTCGCCCCAGCCTGTTATGGTGGAAACGCCGCCGGCGGGGAAAACAGTGATACAGCCGCCGCGCGCCAGAATTTCGCGCGCTTGTTTGCGGGTGTTTAGATTGGTGCGCGTGGCTTCTTTTGTTCCGTCAAAATCAATCGGCAGTAAATGTGCGTTCGCCTCGGGCGCGCGGCACAAAACAGAGTTGGTCAGCACCTTAAAATCAGGCCGCACCCGCGCCATAAGATGCGTGATAATCATCCCGTCCAGCACGCCATAAGGGTGGTTTGCCACTACAACAAGCGGGCCTGTTTTGGGCACACACGCCCATTTTTCGCGGTCATAGTTGATTGTTACAGCCAGCTTACGGATGGAGGCATCCCAAAAATTTTCACCTGTGGTGAGATATTCACTTTGATATTCGCGATAAATTTTCCAAAGCCGTACGCGCCCTGTCATCACTTCAATGGAATGAATCAGGGATTTTTGAAACGCATTAAATTTGGTCGATGCGTAGGTGAAATTGCGCAGTGTTAACATAGCGTGATTATCAATGAAAAAACGGCGCTTTCCAAGCACCGTTTTTCCTTCATCTCAATAATAAATCACTTACATATCGATGCCGCCAGGTTTCACTTGCGGCTGGCTGCCCATTGGCACATCTGCAATCAATTGATGCGCCAAAGGTTGATAGGCTTTGGCATCTTGCGCCGGATTAAATGTCGCGCCCTGATCATCATTATGCAGACTTTGTCCAGCGTGATAACGCTGCGCAGCCGGTGATGAGTGTTGCGCGGCTTCGCCGACAGCGGCTATGTGTGTTTGAACGCTCGTTGTACTATTGGGCATAAGCAGATCTCCATTCTTGCGGTAAAAGCTGACGGTCATAACCGTCAATCCAAAATTGTGTTATATCTTGCGGTATCTCAAGCCCCATGGCCTTTACCAGCGCGCTTGTGATTGAATTCGGGCTATCGTAATTCTCGCTTTCAGGGGCGTAATTGATATTTTGCTCGTTCAAAAATTTCATCGCGTCCAGCGCGCAAACCAGCTTTTGCAAATAATCTTCGCCGCTGCCTTCAAAAAGGCAGGCTTCATTGACAATTTTCAGGCCGCGCAACCGAATATACGGCTTTGCCGGCTGATCCATCACGCCGCGAAGCGTCAAGGTCTTGTCTTTGCGCGGCAGTGGAAGCGCATGAAGCGCCATCGCATCTTCGCCGAGCGAATTGCGGAATAAAATATAATTATAAGCCGTATCGCCGCCTTCGCTTGCGATCGGCTCCATTGTCATTAAATGAATTGTATGGTCTGTCATCACGCACCTTGTTTGTGGTTTATCCTGTTAAAAATATCCCAAACTCGTTAAATATTTGCTAACAAGGCCAAGAAACAATTCGTTTTATTGACATAAAAATTATGTTCTTTTATAAAAATGCATAATTAATCAAAAAAACGAACAGGAACAACCATGACCGTCAACAAATCACAGGCGCCGCAAAATAACCCCACTCATTACAATTACCCTGCATTTTCGCTTTTACAGGTTCAGTGGCCGCACTCATGCCCGATTATTCTGGTCGATCAAAAAGCACTGTTCGCGCTGCGAAGCAAAGAAAATGAATTTGTCCGTGGCTGGATCAAAACCAATGATTTTAGAGCCGAGCCGGGGCAGGTTTTGCCCGTGCCGGATGAAAAAGGCGCTTTGTCCAAAGTTTTTGCGGGTGTCGCCGATATTGATAATGTAGATATGTACGCGTTCGCCGCGATCCGCGCGCAGCTGCCGCGTGGCCATTATAATATTGAAAATGCTGACACAATGGACGCGCAAAACCTCGCACAAATGGCGCTTGGATGGTCGCTTGATGCCTATGATTATAAATTACGTCATGGTTTAAAGCCCGGCACGCCCACCACATTTTTGCATGCGGGCGAAAAAGCCACCAAAGAGGCTCTCATACAAGCCAAAGCCATTTACATGGTGCGCGACCTTATCAACCGCCCTGCCAACGAGATGACCACCGATTTTCTTGCCGAAGTGGCCGAAGACATTATGAGCGAGTCCGCCGCACTGACAAAATTCAACCTTAAAAGCCGCACCATCAAAGGCGATGATTTGCTGAGCGAAGACTATCCGCTGATCCATACAGTCGGCCGCGCCTCTGTGAATAAGCCCGCATTATTTGATAGCATTTGGGACGGCACTGGCGGCGATGCCAACGCGCCCAAAATTACGCTTGTCGGCAAAGGCGTCACGTTTGACACAGGCGGCCTTGGGATTAAGCCGGGCGGCGGCATGCGCGACATGAAAAAAGATATGGGCGGGGCAGCGCATGTTTTGGCACTCGCCCAGCTCATTATGACCGCAGGCTTGCCTGTGTGTTTGCGCGTGATGATCCCGATTGCTGAAAATTCCATCTCTTCTAACGCCTATCGCCCCGGCGATGTCATGCATTCACGCAAAAGCCCGCTAACAGCCAAGCGCGTTGCCATTGAAAACGAACATACAGACGCCGAAGGCCGCCTGATTATGGCCGATTGCCTGATTGAAGCCGCCAGCGAAAATCCTGATCTTTTGATCGATTTTGCAACCCTGACAGGCGCGCAGCGCGTGGCGCACGGGCTTGAAATTGGCGGCGTTATGGGGACAGACAAACACATGATCCGTGAACTTGAAGATATCGGCGAGACAAAAGGCGACTGGCTCGCTGGCTTGCCGCTACACCAGCGCTATAAAAGCGCACTCGCTTCATCTGTGGCAGACATGCAGCAATCCGCCAGCGCGCCCGCAGGGGCGATTACAGCGGGCTTGTTCTTGCAAGAATTTACCAAAAACGCCAAAAATTGGCTGCATTTTGATGTCAGCGGCTGGAACGCCAGCGCCAAACCCGCCCGCCCGCAAGGCGGCGAAGCCCTTGGCGTGCGCAGCATGATGCATTAACTTGAAAACCGCTATCCTGCCTAACGTGATTGATATAAAGACAAAAGAAATGAACAAACGCTGTTTTACCATCCCTTTCATGATTGCTCTTTTATGGGCAGGCTTCAGCACGGCAAGCCGCGCCGAAGGGGCAGACGCTTTCACCCTCGGCCTACCCGTTGAATGCACCATCGGCAGTGATTGCTGGGTTGTCAATTACGCTGACCACGACACAAGCGAAGCCGCTCTCGACCATATGTGCAAAGCCCGCACAAACGACACGCATCAAGGCACCGATTTTGCCGTCAAAGATTTGCTCGCCATGCAAAACGGCGTGAATGTTGTGGCGGCGGCAGGCGGGCGCGTTGTACGCGTACGGGACGGAGTGGAAGATTTAGGGCCAACCATGGAAGAGCGCCAAGCCATGTTCGACAACAATAAAGGCTGTGGCAACGGCGTGGTGGTTGAGCATAAAGACGGCTGGCAAACGCTTTATTGCCACCTCAAAAAAGAATCGATCATCGTCGAAGAAGGCCAGCGCGTGCGCCAAGGCGACACGCTCGCCCAAATCGGCTATTCAGGCTTCACCGAATTTCCCCATCTGCATTTTGGTGTTTTGCTGGAAGGGCAATCCATCGACCCTTTCACTGGCACAGATCTCGGCCAAGGATGCGGCACAATGGCGCGCCCTTTATGGGCGACAGGATTAGAGGCAGGATCAGAGGCGGGCGATGCCCTGAAATATCGTGATTTTGAAATTTATGCTTATGGCTTCGCCGCCAACCCGCCGGATTTTGAGGCGATCAAAATCGACACCGCCAGCCCGCGAGTCATTTCGCAAGACGCGCAAGCTTTGGTCTTTTGGTCGGCTTTTTATGGCGTGAAAAAAGGTGATGAGATCACCCTTGAAATCAAAAATCCTGACGGCAGTGTCTATGCACAAAGCCAAAATACCCAAGAAAAAACCCGCGCGCGCCAGTTTTATTTTGTCGGCAAACGCAACCGCGCCCAAATTACGCCAGGGTTATATACAGCCAGCGTCACCTTAAAGCGGGCGCAAAGCGAAGGTCAAGACCCTCTTGAAGAGACCCGCACCGCCACCATCAATGTGCCGCAATAACCCGCTCTATCTAAGCCCGATCCCGCCGCAAGTAAACGTAAAAAGCCCCATCGCCACCATGATGCGGCTTGGCTTGGCGATGTTGTAAAACAATGCCGCTCAGCGCCCCCTCATAAAGCCAGCGCGGCACCATATCGCGCAAAACGCCCTTGCCTTGGCGGCCTTTGCCCGTAATCACCAGCACCATACGATGGCCTTGAGCGAATGAATCCGTGATAAACACTTCCAGCGCGTGATGCGCTGGAATACGCCCAAGCCCATGTAAATCGAGCCGCGCCGCCATCTCCATCTGCCCGCGCTTCAGCTTTTGCGCTGTCCGCGCATCGAGTTGGCGTGATGATTCATCGTCCTTTAACCGCTTTAAGGCGCGCGGCATCTCATGTTCGCCCTGATAAGCATGGCTGAGCATGGTTTCATTCATAAAGACAGATTCAAAATCTGTGTTTGCATTCTTTGTCCCTTTTTTCAGCTTTGTTTTGGGATCTTTTTTAACATTAGAAATTTCCGAATCTTGCTGCGAAAGCACATCACTGCGGTCAATCGGCGTGATCCGCCTTGTGACATAAGTCCAAATATTTTGGTCGTCATCACTCACAGTTGCTATCCTAAGGCTGTAATGCTTTAATTAATTATTGAGGAATTCTTACTACGATGTAAGGGGTTCTGTTTATTTTATCAAGAGATTGATGTTTTTTCGTCTGAAGTGGAAACGGCATGGATATGAAACAAATTGCGCGTCATTGTCTGGTTTATTGTAAGGCGCTTCTTACAATGTGCCTCTTTATCGGCGCTATGAATGGTGCGGCGCGCGCCCATGCGCAAGATTTTACCAGTGGTGAATTTGTCCAAAATTTTGCCACAGACATGCCACAAGAATTCAAATATAACGAAACAGAAAAGGGCCTGTTTGCCTTTTACACCTTGCTCGGCAGCACGCCTGATTTTAGAACCCATATCAAACGAACCCAGCGCTATCTAGACGCAACCCCCACAGACAAAGTTGATTTCTTGCGCGAAGAAAGCAAACGATTGAACGCCGGCTATATCAGCTATATGGCGGATCATGATCTATTAGAGTTCATCTTGCCTGTCACCATCCAGACCTCTAATTATTACCAGTTCAGTCAAAAAGAGGGCGTTGAAACAACCGTCGATATCAGCTTTGATGGCCTGCCGGAAGATTATATCCCGATGATTGTCGGCGATTATAACATCGCCATCATTCCCAAAGACCTACTTGAAAAAACCTATCTCACAATGGATCGCGATCAATATCGTAAGTTTGCCGCCCCTTCAGGGCTAGCGGCGCATGTGTATACACGCCGTGTCCATGCCATGGCGGCGCTCAAAATTCGTCCGCTCTCTATCGATAAATCAGGGCCTGTGCCGATGCCTGATGGCACGAATATGTGGTTGATGCTGGCGGAAATCGGCAAGTTAGAAGTCTATGAACAAAAAGACGGCAGCCCAGAGCGCAAAATTATGCTGGAAACAGACGCAGACTGGTTCATCTCTGACACAGAGCGCACTTTGCTCAATCTTTATGGCGGGCAATAACGATAGCCGTCCTCATCCGTGACAATCAAGCGTGGATTTGAGGAATCTTGTTCTATTTTTTGGCGAATGCGGTAGATATGGGTCTGTAAGGTGTGCGTATCAATACCGTCTTTATAAGCCCATATTTCGCGCAATAACATTTCATGCGCAATCGACATATTTGGCCTTGCCCCTAAAAAACATAAAATATCGCGCTCTTTTTCCGTCAAAAGAAGCGGCGCTTTTTTGGTATCATCAATCATGACCATCTCTAATGATTCAGGTGATAAGCGATAAGGGCCAATCAAAATCGTTTTGTGCGCGCGAATCCGCGTGACAAGCGCTTGTAATTTATCGATCAAACAGCCTGCCCGCAGGGGCATTTCAACAAACGCCATCGGCGCATTCGCGCCCACTTTATCGCGTGCGGCGCGCAAATGGCTTTCACCAAGCCTGCGCTCCTGCGTCCCTAAAAACAATAACGGCTGCGATGGGTGCGCGCACGCAACCTCCATATCATCGGTAATGAGCAAGGCGGCCAGAGGCGGGGCTTGTGCGCTGGCGCCCGCATCATCCGCGCCTTCAAAGAATCTTGAAATCGGCGGGCGGTCAATATGCATCCGCACATGATGCGCCAGCACTTCATTTTGAATGATAATATCCATCAATTTCACTTTAATCTGTTTCCGCCCCCGCCCGCAAGATCACACGAAAGCAGGGCGCATAAAAAGGCGGCACATTATGCCCCGCAAAAGCCTCAGCCGCCGCTTCCACACAGGCAATTATGACCGCTTCGCACCGCAAATGACATTATGAAAAATATAAATCATTGAAATATAAGGCTTATTTTTTGGCATCACAATTGCAAATTCCTTGGCTAGAAAAGGAGAGTCTCTTATGGACGTCACATCAATCACAGGACAACAAAGCCATACACAACCAAACCAAACGACAAATGAAGCCGCAAAAGCGCGCAAAATTTTAGTCTGGCGTGATGATGAGCGCATGGGCGGCAAAGTGCCTGTCTGGACAACCGAAAAGACCCCCAAACAAACCGTCACAGCCGATTTAAACCAAGCCGCACAAAACCCGCACATGAACCCCGCCTTTGAAAGCGCGCTTGGCTACGCGCCCTCTAACGGGGCAGCGGGTAACAGCGAAGCATTCGGCTTTGGAGATTTGGTGGATATGGTCAATCCGCTCCATCATTTGCCGCTAGTGGGCCATATTTACCGCGAAGTCACGGGCGACCAGATCAAGCCGATTTCCAAAATCATCGGCGGCGGCGCTTTTGGCGGCGCAGTGGGCGCGGTTTCCGGCATTGTCGACACGATTGTGACGCACGAAACAGGCAACTCGCTCGCCGGCAACGCCGTTTCCCTTATCACCAAAGGCGATATGCCGCGCTTTGAAGGTGGTGGCCACAACCAAGCCTTTGAAGAGCCGCGCCAAGCCGGAAATTTCGGTCGCACCAGCGCTGATATACAAATCGCATCGCTCGGACAGCAGCACCGCACAAATTTAAGCGATGCCCCCATGAAAAATATCGCGACGACAAATGCCATCACTCCCAATAGCTCTGGGCAAATTATGAGCCCGACAAAAGTCACAAAAGCCTATGAAGAAGCCGCGCGCACCCACGACCCAGCGCCCGTGGCCTTCAATAAGGCGCTCAATGATGCCCATAACGATACGCGCAACCATCTGACAAAAGCCATTTTAGCGCCCCATGAAGACAATCAAAATGGAGACGATCAAAGCGCCTTAAGCCCTCATATGGCAAGCTTTGTTCAAATGGGCGCACAACACAAAAGCGCCCCAGCCTATGCGCCCATTGCAGACGGGCGTACCGCAGGAACGCGCCACAGAGATGAAAGCTCATCTCAACGCGCGATAGACGCTTCTTATACCCAAAGCGCCGCGCTAAACAATCCAATCCGTGAGCCCATTACCAGATTTTCCTTTTCGCCTTTGCCGCTTTTAAATGCGCAAGAAGATATGCTCTATCATAAAAAAGGAGCGCCATAAGCGCCCCTTTTTATCACTGTTTCATAACAGTCATATTCGTTTATTCATCCGCCGCAATGGCTGATTTTATCGCGCCGACAATTTCGGCGGCACTGAATGATTTTGTAATCTTGCCGCGTTTTTGCATGTCCGCGCCAAAAATATCGCCATAACCCGTTTTGGAGCCTGTTTTAGCGGCGTTGGCATAAACATCACCAAACCCCTTTTCTTGCGCCATTTCCTTTGTTGCTTCTTTTGAGGCTTCATCCGTCAAATCAAATTTGATAAATTCCACTTTCATCGCTGTTTCTTCATCAAGCATCCCGCGCGCTTCGCTCATGTGAGGGGCAAGAACTTTGCACGAACCGCACCAATCAGCGTGATACATCACAATGTAAACTGAAGCCTTCTGCGCCTGCATGTCCGCCTGTATGTTCGCTTGCTTTTCCATTGCGGACGCGCCCGCAAACGGCAGAGCCATCATCATAAGAGCGGCGGCCATCATCGTATAAAATCTCTTTAACATTGAACATTCCTTTATTAAATTTTTAAAATAAGCGGGCGCTTTTCGCCCTGCTAACACTCTATTCGCTTCGTTCGCCAAAAAAGTTACGCCCCACCCGAATATGGGTTGCGCCGCACGCCAGCGCAGATTCATAATCTTGGCTCATTCCCATGCTCAGCTGGCTTAACCCCAGTTCCTTCGCCAGTTTGCGCAAAAGCATAAAATGCGGTGTCGGTGGCTCTTCAAAGGGTGGAATACACATCAAACCAACGATATCCAGCCCGCATTCATCGCGGCAATAATCATAAAAATCAGCCACGGCCAGCGGATGAATACCCGCTTTTTGCGCCTCATCGCCCGTGTTGACCTGTATAAAGCACGGCTTATCCATATTTTGCGCCGCCATTTCATCAGCAATTTTGCGCGCCAGCTTTTCGCGGTCGATGGTTTCAAACACATCAAACAGCGCGACCGCGTCTTTCACCTTGTTGGTTTGAAGCGGGCCGATCAAATGGAGCGTGAGATCAGGATACGAATCGCGTCGCCCGCCCCAGCGCGCTTGCGCTTCCTGCACACGATTTTCGCCAAACACGCGTTGACCGGCTTTCAGCGCGGCATCAATCCGCAATTCAGGCTGTTTCTTGCTTACAGCAACCAGCGTTGCGCTATCCGGCGCGCGGCCTTGCGTTTTGAGCGCAGCTTTCATGCGCGCGTGAATATCTGCGCAGTTTTTTGCAATCTCTTGTACTTCACTCATAAATAAGCCCTTTTGATTTCAGTTTAAATTATATCTTTAAACAATTTTATCCCAAAGAAAAAGGCGCAGTTTCCTGCGCCTTTCTCAAAATTCTAAAATCAAACTTGCTTAGAAGTTGATTTGTGTACCCACCAAAGCGAATGTCGCGTCGAGGTCAGATGTACCAGAGAAGTCGTGGTCGATAAAGCCGAGTGAACCACGGAATGTCATGCCTGGGCCGTATGTGTAAACAACACCACCAGTATAACGCTGTGTTTCAATCTCGTTACCGAATACGTCTTGGTCTTGGTCGTAGTAGCTTACGCCCAATTTGAATGGACCAGTTGTGTAGTCAGCACCAATGACGAGTGTGTCACGGTCAAGACCGCCTGATACGCCAAGATCGTCTTCAGAGTAAGATACACCAAGACCGAATGCTGCTAAGTCGAAGTCCGCACCAACGTTCCAAGCCTGACGATCGTCAAGTGATGATGTTACAACATCAACGCCTGCGTTGAATGCGCCGTTACCGTTTACGTCACGGTAAGCAACAGGAGAGTTTGCAGGTGCATCAGCTTCACGTGAAGCGAGTGTATAACCAGCACCCAATGTGATGCCAACCATGTCCCACTGACCTTCGTAGCGTGCTGCTACTTCATAAACATCACCAAACTGGTTTAAGCTATCGTCGTCGTTGTTACCTGTGCCAACATCACGATTGCCACCAACTTCCGGCGTGTAAGACGCACCAACTTGGAAGCCGTTAAACACGGGTGTCATGTATGTCAACTTGTTGGCTGTGCCTGTGACCGCTTGGTCATAGTCAAAGCGGAACAAAGATGCACCAGTTGTACCAAGGTTTGTCATGCTTACACCGGCACGGATGTCGTTGTTTGCGCCTGGACGGTTAACCAAAATCTCGTTGTTTGCGCCGAATGTGCTTGTGAACAACTCATCAAATGTTGTGTCACGCGCAACTTCAGTCGCAGAGCCTTTGTTTGTCAAACCGTAGTTGATTGGGGCGACGTATGTACGAAGGCCATCAACGTTGTTGTCTGCAGAAGGAGCAGCAACTTGAAGCAAGTAAGCCGCGCCGTCTTCGCCACCGGCGTTAACACGACCCCAAGCACCTGAGAAATAAGCATATGATTCTTCAGTTGCGAATGTGCCGCCATCGATGTCTGCTTCAGCGTGGAAACCAACAGTCAAACCGTTATCAAGTGTTGTTTCGCCAGTGAAGTGAATCTCTGTTTCTTGCTGCCAGTCCAAAGCGCGGTTGTCTTCAACTGTACGGTTTTCACCGCTAAGAGCGTCTGAACCACCTGAAGTGTCTTGGTCTGACCAAGAAAGGTAGCCTTTATAGTGTCCGCCAAGATCCAAAGATACTTGTGCGTGCGCTGGTGTTGCCAGGGCGAAGCCCATTGCGACAGCAGCTGTACCGAGTAAAAGTTTATTCATGTCAAAATCTCCAATCAATTAATATCGACATTAGGTTGAACATATAAATCCGAAGTGGATCTACATAAAAAGAATCAATGTGTATTCACAAAGACTGCCCTTATCTAGTCAATCAACAGCCCTTTCGTCAACGACATCATGCATAATCGCAACATTTTAAAAAAACAGCGTTGCAAAAATGCAACACATTAGGCGCGCTGTTATCGGTGCAAATAATTCACCGCCGCGCCAGAGAAGGCTTGAGGGCGGGCAAAAGCCATGATAAAAGCAATCATATATATATTATAGAAACCGGAGTATAAAAGATGAAGTCACCCGCAAACAGCCGCGCGCCATTGGGCCAAAGACCTTATAAAGGCTTTGCTTTCCTCTGTATGGCTCTGTTCATGACAGGCTTTCTTGGCGCCTGCGCCGCCGGTAACAGCGAAGCACGCTTCCCCACAGGCGCAGACCGTGCCTCCACCGCCGGCGACATCTACGCCAAGCCCGACAGCATCTTTGGCAATGAGGGTCTGCGCGTTTTTGGCCGCGGTAAAAATGATGACGCCCAAAGCGGCATTGGCGTGAACGGCTTTTTGTGGCGCGCCGCGCTTGATACAGTCTCCTTTATGCCGCTCGCCAGCGCCGACCCGTTTGGCGGCGTGATCCTGACCGATTGGTATTCCGCGCCCGACACGCCAAACGAGCGCTTTAAGCTCAATGTCTTTATTCTGGATCGTCAATTACGTTCGGACGGTATTCAGGTTCGTGTATTCAAACAAACGCGCAAAGGCAGCGCATGGAATGACACAGACGTGTCGCCCGCCACAGGCCGCCAACTGGAAGACACGATTTTGACCCGCGCCCGCCAAATGCGCGTGAGCCAGATGCAAAATAACTAAACCAGTCACTAACGGACAAGAAGAATGACAAGCACGACAAACGCCACCAGTGACGCCACCAGTGACACTATGAATGACGGAGTAACCCGCTATAACATCCGCGAATCCGAGGAAAAATGGCGCGCGGCATGGCTTGAGCGCGGCTGTTTTAACGTTAGCGAAGACACATCCAAAGAAAAATACTATGTGCTGGCCATGTTGCCTTACCCATCAGGCCGCATCCATGTCGGCCATGTCCGTAACTATACACTTTCCGACGTTGTCGCCCGCTTTCGCAAAGCGCAGGGCTATAATGTGCTGAACCCGATGGGCTGGGACGCGCTCGGCCTTCCGGCAGAAAACGCGGCGATGGAGCGCGGGCTGAACCCTGCGGACTGGACAAACGACAACATCGCCCAAATGAAAGAACAGCTTTTATCAATGGGGCTAGCGATTGATTGGGAGCGCGAAGTATCCACCTGCGATCCTGATTACTACCGCCACGAACAAAAAATGTTCCTTGATTTTCTTGATAAAGGCCTCGTTTACCGCAAAGAATCCGTTGTGAACTGGGACCCCGTTGACAACACAGTGCTGGCGAACGAGCAAGTGGTGGACGGCAAAGGCTGGCGCACAGGCGCGGCCGTAGAGCGGCGCAAGCTGAACCAATGGTTCTTAAAAATCACCCATTTTGCCGAAGAATTGCTGTCTGATCTTCAAACGCTTGACCGCTGGCCTGAAAAAGTCCGCACCATGCAAGAAAACTGGATCGGCAAATCCCAAGGCTTGCGCCTTGATATGGAGATTAAGGGTCATGATGAACCCTTAACAATCTTCACCACCCGCCCTGACACCATCTTTGGCGCGTCTTTTTGCGCCATCGCCCCCGATCATCCTCTGGCCAAAACGCTTGCGGGCGATAAAGAGGGCTTTGATGATTTTATCAAAACATGCAACGCGGGCGGCACCTCCGAAGAAGCCATCGCCCAAGCCGAAAAAGTCGGCTTTGACACGGGCTACACCGTGAAACACCCTTTCATTGAGGGCGCAGAATTGCCGCTTTATGTCGCTAATTTCATCCTGATGGATTACGGCACAGGCACCATTTACGGCGTTCCCGCCCACGACCAGCGCGATTTTGATTTTGCGACAAAATATAAATTGCCCATCACACAAGTCATAAAAGGCGAGGAAGAAGACACAGACCTTCCCTACACCGAAGACGGCATGCTAATCAATTCCGACTTTTTGAATGATCTGGACACCAGCGCCGCTCAAAAAGAAATCATCAAACGATGCGAAGCCGCCAAAATCGGCGAAGGTGTAACACAATACCGCCTGCGCGATTGGGGCGTTTCGCGCCAGCGCTATTGGGGCTGCCCCGTTCCCGTTGTTTACCGCGTTTCAGACGGCGCGTGCATCCCCGTCCCGCAAGATCAACTCCCCGTGGCTTTGCCGACCGACATCAACTATGACGCGCCCGGCAACCCGCTTGATCGCCACCCGACATGGAAACACACAACTTGCCCTGAAACGGGCGCGCCCGCCATCCGCGAAACCGACACGATGGACACGTTCTTTGAGAGCAGCTGGTACTTCCTGCGCTATCTAGACCCGCACAACAAAGAGCTTGGCTTTGACAAAGAAAAAGCCAATTACTGGATGCCTGTCGATCAATATATCGGCGGGGTCGAACATGCGGTGCTGCATTTATTATATGCCCGCTTTTTCACCAAAGCTCTTAATGAATGCGGCTATCTCGATGCCAAAGAGCCATTCACAGGGCTTTTCACCCAAGGCATGGTGACGCACGAAACCTATCAAGATGAAAGCGGCACATGGGTTTACCCGAGCGATGTTATCACCAGCGAAAGCGGCGCTTTAACGCTGGCAGACGGCTCAAAAGTCACCGCCGGCGCCTCGATTAAAATGTCCAAATCAAAGCGCAACACCGTTGACCCGCAAGATATCTTGGACACCTATGGCGCAGACGCGGCGCGCCTGTTCATCTTGTCCGACTCCCCGCCAGAGCGCGATTTGGAATGGAGCGAGAGCGGCATTGAAGGCGCATGGCGCTTTATCAACAAAGTCTACCGCGCCATTGTCGAGGCTGATTTAACCAGCGCCAGCGCCCCTGACAAAAACGATGATTACAGCGAAGCAGCGCAAGAGCTTTTGCGCCTGACCCACAAGACCATTACAGGCGTCACCGAAGACATCAAAAATTTCCACATGAACAAAGCCGTTGCCCGCACGCGCGAATTGTTTAACGCCATCAGCCCGTTCAAGCCACAAAACGCACACGATAAAGCCGCGCTCGCAGAAGCCATTGATAGCTTTTTGCTTCTCAGCGCGCCCATGGTGCCGCATCTGGCCGAAGAATTATGGGCGCATTTAGCCCATGAAGGCTTAATTTGTGAACAAGACTGGCCCGCCGCCAACAAAGACTGGCTCGCTGTTGATAGCGTCACAGTCGGCGTTCAGGTCAACGGTAAAGTGCGCGCCACCATCACACTTCCCGCAGGCGCACCCGCCAAAGATTTTGAAGAGACCGCCCTTGCCCAAGACGGCGTCCAGCGCGCCATTGAAGGCAAAACCGTGCGCAAAATCATTGTCGTTCCGGGGCGCATCGTCAATATTGTAATCGGTTAAAAATAATGAAAAAGGCAGCCGCTAAAATACGTATTTTTACAATCATGGCATTCCTGTCAACAGCCCTCAGCCTAAGCGCTTGCGGCTTTACCCCGCTTTACAGCCAAAACGCACAAGTCAGCGCGCATTTAGACCAAATCCAAATCGGCATCATCCCCGACCGTAGCGGCCAGTTTTTGCGCAACGCGCTGATTGATCGTTTTTACCAAACAGGCACGCCAAGCGCGCCGCTTTACCACCTGAAAATCGAGCCAATCGCCGAAAGCATCAGCGATCTCGACATCACCAAAAGCTCCGACGCCACCCGCGCGCAACTACGTCTGCGCACCACAATGACCCTCACCGACACCGCCACAGGAAACGCCGTTCTCACCCGTCAACTGCGCAGTATCACCAGCTATAATATCCTGCAAAGCCAGTTCACCACCAACGTCTCCGAACAAGATGCCCGCGAAAGCGGCCTCAATGATCTGGCGCGCCAAATCGAGCGGCAAATTAGCCTCCATCTGAAAAAAGCGTCTTTTTAAGCCTTCACATGAGCAGCAAGAACAAGATATAAATCTTGACATATTCCCATATTTTGCCGTAATAAAGTCTTATGGAACATGCTTTTTACACAAGCGCGCCGACCATTATGCGCCCTCTAATGATCACCGACAGGGCATAAAAATCCTGTCCCAAGGTGGCAGTTGAATCGATTGTCCTCGCCGCAAAGCGGCCTTTTTCAAAAAAACATCATAAAAAAACATCATCGTGGGCGCCCCAAAAAGGCGTGCGCAAGAAGGACATTTAAAAATGAGCGACACAAATATTGGCAATAGCTACCACATCACCGCCAACGACCTTGAAACCTTAAAATTATTTTTCAAACGCGGTACAAACGCCCCCAAATCAGGCGCTGAAATCGAAGTCAGCCTTCTGGATAGCGCGACCATGGCGCCGATCACCGCCGCACAAAACCAAAACATCCGCCAAAGGCTCGCCGCGCCGCAAGATTACGGCTATGATTTCGCCGCCATTGAAACCTCCGAAGAGGCCGCCAGCCTGACCTTAGAGATTAAAACAAGCGCCTATGCGCCCAAAGACAACGCCGCCCTCGGCAACGATATCGACATCCAGCTTCGCGCGCTCGCTCTCGTCTGCGATGATCTCAATATCTATATCTGCCCGCTCGCCCAGCCACCCCACATCACCCAAAAGCTTTTAGAAGACCAAATCATCGCGCGCGAAAGCGGCCGCGCCGAAGCCTTTATCGGCGCGTTCAAGAAGAATGGCTATGATGCCTATATCAAAAACTTCTTCCTCAACAACGCCGTTCAAGTTTCGGTCAGCTATAAAGACACAAATGCGCTTTATAACACTGTGCGCCGCCTCGCCGCCCTGACAGCCCCGCTTGCGCTCTTGTTCAATAATTGCAGCGGCACGCTTGAAGGCATCGCGCAAAAACCCGCCCCGAGCGGCCTTGTTTTGCGCGATGGTTTGCGCATTGGAAGCCCGAAAACAAGCAGGGGCGGCTTGCCCGCTTTCTTTTTTCACGCAGCAAATGGCGATGATTTCATTGATCGTTACTTTGACTGGGCGCTCAGCCGCCCGCTCTTGGCGCGCTACGACCAAAACGGTGAAAACATGGGCATCGCCCCCGAAGACCACCCGCCTTCATTTTCACAATTAAGTAAAAACAATAACGGTTTCGCCCATGGCTCAAATTTTGAACTGGCCTTTGGCATGGTCTGGCCACATCTCAAGCTCGCCTTCATCCGTAATGACAGCCAAAACATTACAGGCGGGCGCTTAGAAGTGCGCGCGCTCGACACAGGCCCATGGCAAACACATCTTGCCGCCCCGCTGATTGCGGCGCTTGCCCATAATGATGCTGCCATCACCGCCATTGATGCGCTATTGCTTGAATATGGCTTTGACCCTGCGAACCCAAAACAATTTGAGCGCTTGACCCAAGACAGCATCGCCGCTGCCCTGTCCGCGCAAAATAATTTTGGCTTAAAAACCATGACAGGCTTTTGCCGCGCTTTTGTTGAAGCCATTGCCCCATTCATCGCGGGCGAGACAAAGGCGCAAAAGAGCGCTCAGCAAAGTTTTTTAGACAACGCCCATAAGAGAACAATCGACAAAGACAAGCTTTTCAGCCCGTGTGAAAGCGCCCAAAAAGCCGCCGAACACCATATTTTGCCCCTTTATCATAAAGCGCAAAATACGCGCAAGAATGCGGATAGTCATGAAATGCCCGTTGCGCAGATTCCGCGGCCTGTTTAAACTGTTATTATGAAACTTGCATGGAAACAAATTGAACCTTTCATCAAATCGCCCGACCCAAAAGCGCGGGCGATCTTGATTTACGGCCCGGATCACGGGCTGATGAAGGAGCGAACCAAAATTATCGGCAAAAAATTTGTGAGCGATCTCAATGACCCGTTTAACGCCGTCACGCTTTCAAGTGATATAATCGAAGAGGACCCGGCGCGCCTTAACGATGAAGCCAATGCCATGTCTATGATGGGCGGGGCGCGCCTTATTCTGATCGAAAACGGCGCTGACAAAATTACCCTCGCGCTCAAATCATATTTGGAAGACCCCTCAAGCGATAATATCGTCATCATCCAGGCAGGCGCGCTCAACCCGCGCTCGGCATTGCGACTTTTGTGTGAAAAAGCAAAAAACGCTGTCGCCTTGCCTTGTTATGTTGAAGATGAGCGCGGCGTTGCTGGCCTTATCCGCGATACAATGCGCGATCAAAACAAGCGTATCGATCAAGATGCTGTCATGTGGCTCGCCGCCAATATCGGCGGAGATCGTTTGAAAATACGCATGGAGCTTGAAAAACTCTCGCTCTATATGGGCGACAAAGACCATATCACGCTCGCCATCGTTCAAAAATGTTGCGGCGAGGCAGGCGCGCAAGACCTCGAAACCCTTATTTACAGCACAGCTGGCGGTCAAAAGGCCGAAACACTCAAAGTTTTTCACAAATTGCTCGGCGAAGGCGTTGCCGAAATCGCTATTTTGCGCGCTTTGCAAAATCATTTTCGCCGCCTGCACTATGTTAACGCGCTTGTCAGCGAAGGTGCAGCGCTCGGTGAAGCGCTCAAAAAACTAAGCCCACCGCTGTTTTTCAAGCGCGAAGATCATTTTAAAGCACATTTGCGGAAATGGAATATGGATCAGAGCATGGCCATGATCGTGCGGCTGAACGAAATCGAAGCCCAAACAAAACAAACTGGCACGCCCGTTGAAACATTGTGCGCACAAGCTCTTTTGTCGATCAGCAGTCGCTAGCCCTCTTGCTGGCGGCCGGGAAAATGTGAAAGACGATGTAAAATTTCGTCGAGTTGGTCCAAAGATTTAAACTCAATCGCCACTTGACCGTTGGTATAATCCTTACCAACCTCAATTTTGACATTCATACCAAGCGCGGCGGATATTTCTTTCTCAAGCGATAACGTATCAACATCTTTCGAAATGTCTGCGCTGTCTTTTATCTTGCTTTTGGCGCTCGATTTTTTACCCCCAGACTTATCAACAGACTGATTGACAAAATTTTCCGTCTCACGAACGCTCAATCCCTTACTGACAATCATCTGCGCCATAGCCAATGGATCATCCGTACTAATAATCGCCCGCGCATGCCCCGCGCTGATACGGCTATCTTTCAGCATATCCAGAACTTTAGAAGGGAGCTTTAACAGCCGCAACATATTCGCCACATGGCTACGGCTTTTGCCAAGCGCCGCGGCGGCTTTTTCTTGCGTATGACCGAATTCTTCAATGAGCAAACGATAACCCATCGCTTCCTCAACAGCGTTCAAATCTTCACGCTGCAAATTTTCAATCAGCGCAATCTCAAGCGCCTGCTCATCATTTAAATCTTTAATAACCACGGGCACTTCGTGAAGCTGCGCGCGCTGTGAGGCACGCCAGCGGCGCTCACCGGCGATAATTTCATACATCCCCTCAAACCCCACTTTCGGGCGCACAACAAGCGGCTGTAAAACCCCATGCACAGCAATAGAGGCCGCCAGTTCTTTAAGCGAATCATCGTTAAATTCTCGTCGCGGCTGATAAGAGCCAGGCTCTAATTGATCCAGACCAACCATCAAACGCTGCGCGCCAGGTGTGTCGCCCATCTTGTCTGCCTGCGGATAGATACCTTCTTCATCTTCAAATAAGGCGTCCAAGCCACGCCCTAGGCCGCGGTTACTGGCTTTTGCATTTATGGTCTCTTTTTTATTTTCATTCTGCTTCATATTCATAATCCGCTTATATCCTTATCTCACATCGCATTTAGGGCGCTACATACAAGCCCAAAAAGAGCTTACGCCGCAACTTCACTTTTTTCATCTTCGCTTTTTTGCGCCGCGCGGGCAAGAGAGCGCTCACGTTTTAAAATTTCAGATGCCAGCCGAATATAAGCCTGCGCCCCTGCGCATTTCATATCATAGACAATGGCGGGCAGGCCATAGGAGGGCGCTTCGGACACACGAACATTACGCGGAATCACAGTGTCATAAACCTTATCGCCAAAATGCTTACGAACATCCTGCGCCACCATCGAAGACAAATTATTGCGGCTGTCAAACATCGTCAACACAACGCCGTGGAGCATCAAAGACGGGTTTAAACTTTTGCGGACACGCTCAATTGTTTTGGTTAAGTGGCTTAGGCCTTCCAAAGCATAAAATTCGCACTGCATCGGCACAACAACCGCGTCCGCCGCGACAAGCGCGTTGAGCGTTAAAAGATTAAGCGATGGCGGACAATCCATGACAATATAATCAAACGGCATCGGAACGCGCAAACCTTCGGTCAGGCGAAATTCGCGGTTTTTCGTATTGACCAGCTCAATTTCTGCGCCTGACAAATGAATGGAAGACGGCGCAACACAGAGCCCCGGAACGCGCGTTTTTTGAATAACATCAAGGACATGCGCCTCATCAAACAAAACATCATACATGCTTTGACGCAAACTAGCGCGGCGCACGCCAAGCCCTGTTGATGCATTGCCCTGCGGATCCAAATCAACCAGCAAAACACGCTTGCCGACAGCGGCGAGCGCAGTGGCCAGATTGATCGAAGTTGTGGTTTTACCAACGCCGCCTTTTTGGTTGGCAACGGCGAAAATGCGTGGAATTTTAACCCGTGAGTTCATGGTCGCTATCCTTTATTGCAGGCCTTTTGTGAAGAATTTTATAGTGCCTTTTTTAACAGCCATCCGTCAAGAAAAGAGGCAAAAAATCATTTTTTAGACAGGGATGAAATCGCTAGAATATAAGACTCTGTGCTTGTGACGCTGGTATGTTTTTCACAAGAAAAGTTATACTCAGCGCACGCTTCAGAAATCTCCGTCTCAGCATTACGTCCCTTCAAAAATAAAAAATGCATCTTCGGGTTCGCCTCAACCAGCGGGTAACAATAATCAAACAGCTTCACAAGTGAGGACAGCGCCCGCGCTGTTATGCATGTTGGCGGCGGCGCTATACCAGGAAGCACCGCTTCAATGCGGCCATTTACAATCTCAACATTTTTACACTTTGTTTCACGTGAAACAGCTTTTAAAAAAGCGCATTTACGTTGATCTGATTCGACAAGCGTCACTTTGATATCAGGCCGCGCCATTGCAATTACAAGCCCCGGGAAGCCCGCCCCCGTACCGAGATCGGCAAGATTAAATGGCTCTTGGCTTAAATAAGGCAATAACTGTAATGAATCTTCAAAATGCCGAATCCGCGCCTCACCAAACGTATCAGGGCTAACCAAATTGATCCGTGCTTGCCACTTTTCCAAAAGCGCCTGATAGGTTTTTAAATTTTCATCCAAATCAGGCAGCATCAAGCGGCCTCGGAAGAAGGTTTAACGGCTGGTTCGCCGCGCCGCACATAGCGCAAAATGGCCACAGACGCCGCAGGCGTCATGCCGGGAACACGCCCTGCCGCACCCAAAGTTTCGGGCTGCGCCGCCTCAAGCTTTTGGCAGACCTCGTTCGATAGACTGCCGATGGCGCGGTAATCAATATCGGCTGGAATGCGCAATGATTCATCACGGCGAAACGCGCGAATATCTGCCTCATGGCGCTCCATGTAACCGCTATAGACAGCGTCAATTTCAAGTTGCTGGACAATTTCGGCCTCATAGCCCGAAAGTTCCGGCCATAATATTTGCATCTGCGACCAGTCAATTTCTTTATACGACAACAAATCAAGCGCGCTTCGGCGTTTGCCATCTTGATTGATGCGCACGCCTTTCGCGGCTAATTCGTTGGGGGTCATTTCAAGCGAGGCCATCTTTGTCCGCGCCAAATCAAGCTTTTGTGATTTCGTTTCCCAAAGGCCTTGACGCGCTGTCCCGACACAGCCCCATTCAATACCGCTATCGGTTAATCTTTGATCTGCATTATCCGCGCGCAAGCGTAAACGATACTCAGCGCGGCTGGTAAACATGCGGTAAGGTTCGGGCGCGCCGTGATGGGTGAGATCATCAATCAAAACGCCGATATAAGCCTGCGCCCGATCAAAGGCGAGCGGCGTTGTTTCACGTGAAACATCGCTACCAATCATAGACACTTGCCGCGCCGCATTCAGCCCCGCCATAAGGCCTTGGGCAGCGGCCTCTTCATATCCTGTTGTGCCGTTAATTTGCCCTGCTAAAAACAGCCCCGGCAATCTTTTGCTTTCTAAAGTGACCTTCAAATCGCGCGGATCAACGTAATCATATTCAATCGCATAGCCCCATTCCATCACTTCAGCCTTTTCAAGCCCTACGATTGTTTTTAAAAATTCGCGCTGTACGTCAATCGGCAGTGATGTTGAAATGCCGTTCGGATAAACCGTATGGTCGTCCAGCCCTTCAGGCTCTAGGAAAATTTGGTGGCGAGATTTGTCGGTAAAGCGCATGACTTTATCTTCGATAGAAGGGCAATAGCGCGGACCAGTCCCTTGGATTTGGCCCGAATAAAGTGTTGATCTTTTAATATTTTCAAAGATCAGATCATGGGTTTTTTGATTGGTATAGCTAATATGACACGGTATTTGCGGCACTGTGATTTCGGTGTTCATAAAAGAGAACGGGATGGGCGGATTATCGCCCTGCTGCTCTTCTGTCGCCGCCCAGTTAATCGTGCGGCCATCAAGGCGCGCGGGCGTGCCTGTTTTTAAGCGGCCAAGCGGAAATTTAAGCCGTGATAATGTTTCCGCCAAGCCAATTGTCGGCGCTTCACCAACGCGGCCTGCGGGAATTTGCTCTTCGCCGCGATGAATAATGCCGCGCAAAAATGTTCCCGTGGTTAGAACAATCGCGCCGCATTTAACGACACTACCATCCATTGTTTTAAGACCGCAGGCGCACCCTGTTTCATCCATGATGATATCATCCGCCGCGCCTTCAACGAGGGTCAGATTTTCGTAGTTACACAAAATATCTTGTATGGCCTGTTTGTATAATTTGCGATCAGCCTGCGCGCGTGGCCCGCGCACGGCCGGGCCTTTGGAGGCGTTGAGCATACGGAACTGAATACCGGCGCGGTCAATCGCCAGCCCCATAATACCGTCAAGCGCGTCAATCTCGCGCACTAGATGCCCCTTGCCAAGGCCACCGATGGCGGGGTTACAAGACATGACGCCGATAGTTTCAATATTATGTGTTAAAAGCGCTGTTTTGGCGCCCATGCGCGCTGAAGCAGCGGCGGCATCACAGCCTGCATGGCCACCGCCAACGACGATGACATCAAAATGCATATTATTTACATCAGATGATTTACGAATATTGTCTTTATTATCCATCGCTCTCAAACCGCGCTGTTATACTGTAAGTTTTAATGATGGTGGGTTTATAACTGTTTTTGATAAAAAAAGCCAGTTTTTCAAACAGCTCAAAACGCGCTGTTATTTACCGATACAAAAATCTTTGAAAATAGTGTCTAAAAGCTCTTCAACATGGACATGGCCTGTCATGCGGCCAAGTTCGCGCAAGGCAAGGCGCAGATCTTCGGCGACCAGTTCTGGCAAGGGAGCATTAAGGGCGCGCTCTAATGATTCTTGGCATTTCACAAGTACATCGCGGTGGCGCGCGCGGGTGAGTGAGGGCTGTTCCCCGCGCCCAAAATCAGCGGCGAGGCGCCTCTTTAAGAGATCGGTCAGGCCGTCGAGATTTTTGTCCTGCGCCACAGATAAGGCGATCGCTACCGTGCTGTCGATATTCGGGTTTTTGGGAATTGATTGCCCCTCATCGGCTTTGTTAAAAACACATATGGACTTTTGATCGATGAGCGCCATTGTGTCCGGATCTGGCGCAGTGGCTGTAATGTCAAAAACCAGCAGGCGGATATCGGCGTTTTTAGCCGCGTTTAAGGCGCGCTTTATGCCTTCGCTTTCTATTGCATCATGGGCGGATAATGTCTCACTTTCACTTTTTTCGCGCAATTGTTTGGGGCGAAGGCCGGCTGTGTCTTGAAGCAAAACAGGGTAGCCGCCAATATCGAGCGGCACTTCGATAATGTCGCGCGTTGTCCCTGCCAAATCAGAGACGATGGCGACGTCGCGTGCGCTGAGCGCATTGACAAGTGATGATTTGCCCGCGTTCGGCGCGCCGACGACGGCGATTTTGATCCCATCACGCAGGCGCTCGCCTTTGCCGCCATCATTGAGGTGATCTGCGATAGCGCTGGCAAGCGCTTTTATGCGCGGCAAGATATCGGGCAGGATGCCGTCCGGCATGTCTTCGTCAGGGAACTCTAAATCGGCTTCAATATGGGCGACGAATTTACGCAATGTATCCGCCCATGATAAATATAGGTCGCCCAAAGAGCCGCTCAGCTGGTCGAGCGCCTGCAATCTTTGCAGGGAGGTTTCGGCATCGACAAGGTCGGCAACGGCTTCGGCGGCGGTTAAGTCCAGCTTGCCGTTTTCAAAAGCGCGGCGGGTGAACTCCCCCGGCAGGGCAAGGCGGTGGCTTTTAAAATTTGCCAAGGCGGCATGAAGCGCGCTCACAACGGCAGTGCCGCCATGGACATGATATTCGACGATGTCTTCACCCGTGAAGCTGGCCGGGCTTTTAAAATAAACCATGAGGGCATGGTCAATTGTTTCACGTGAAACAGGATCACATAATTTAACATAATTTGAATATCTTGGAATTATGGAATTAACGTCTTTGTCGCAAAGCGCCAGCGCCGATTCAAGCGCGCCTTGGCCCGACACACGCACCACCGCAACACCGCCGCGCCCCGGCGCGCTAGCTGTGGCGTAGATTGTGTCTTGATAATCATGCTGTGGCGCTTTGTTCATCATCGTGCCTGTTTTTTTACTTTAATCTGATCTGGTTTTAACCTTTTTTGCCTTTGGGCGATGTTTTGTCATCATCTGAAGTGCCTGTGTTATAACCGCTAACGCCCATTTGTTGCCAGAACATTTTTTGCACATCTGTCCAGTTTTCAAGCGTCATCGGCATCCATGTTTTTATGAAGCTTTCAGGATCAAGGTTTTTCATATTATCTTTCATTTTTTCTTCAAGCTCGCTCATCATGCGCTCTTGCAGGGCGGCAACGTCTGGCAAGCCCATAAAACGGCGCGCTTCTTCGGGGGTGCAGTCGATGTTAAAAGTCACTTTCATTGTTATTTTCCTTTTTATGGCGGTTTACTGACCGTGAATTTACCAGTTTCGGCGGCTAAATAATATTCTTTCTTGTTATTGGACGTGCTGAAATTTTTTCTTAAAAATTAAAGCTTGATAATTTTGTACTATTGTAGTAATACATTATTACAGGAACAAATTATAAAAATTAATGGCTAAGAATGAACACGACAAAAGAACAAAGTATCGATGAACTGGCAAAAGCGATTGCGCTGTGCCAGACAGAGGGTGAAATTAAGGCATTTTTGGCTGATTTATGCACGCCGCAAGAGCGCGACGCGATGGCCGAGCGCTGGCAAATTGCACAAATTTTAAGCAAGGAAGAGCTTTCGTATCGCGCTATCAGCGCTCTGACAGGCGCAAGCACCACCACAATCGGGCGCGTTTCGCGCTTTTTAAAGCAAGAACGACATCGGGGTTATCAAACAATTTTAGACCGCCTTTAGGCTCAAAAATAAAAGCCAAAAGCGCGCATATTCTTTAAAAAAATTTGATAATTTATGCGAGTAAGATCATGACTGAACAAAAAATGCTACGGCTTGCCCTGCCGAAAAAAGGGCGCTTAAAAGACGATTTCACAAACACAATGAACCAAGCCGCGCTTGATATTACAATCGGCGACCGGCTAGATTATGGGGTGCTGCGCGATCAAAGCGATGCGATCGAGCGATGCGAAGTACTTTTGCAGCGCCCTGTTGATGCGCTTGAAAACATTCAGGACGGCCTCAATGATATGGCGCTTGTCGGGCTGGATCAGTTTATTGAGGCGCGCGAGCGGATTGAAGCGCGCGGCGAAACTTGTAGTTTTGAGGTTAGCGCTGTTTTTAACAGTGCGGCGTGCGGTCTCTATATTGCCGCGCCTGAAAATGCGCCGATTACAAAGCCCGCGCAAATTTCAGGCAAAACGATTGCAACATCGTACCCCGCCACTTTGCGGCGCTGGCTGCAAGCGCAAAATATTGATGATGTGAAAATTATTGCGCGCGATGGCGGGATTGAAGATTATGTCCGTCTTGGCCTTGCTGATGCGGTTTGTGACATTGTGCAAACGGGCGGTACATTGCAGGCAAACGGGCTCAGCGCAACATTATGCCTTTATAGAAGCAGCAGCGTTATGGTGCGCGCTACGCAGATGAGCGCGGCTTTTAAAGAGCAAAGCGCAGCGATTACGGCACGGCTTTTAGAGGCTCAACCGCAAGATGAGCTGAAAGATGCGCTGAAAGACGCGCGCGCAAACGAACAAGCGCAAACATGGCCGTCTTTTGGAGTGTTAGCGGCAGGATAGTGTCACGAGCACCGTGAAAGACGAAAAAGCCGCGCGCGCCCCCTTTTGATTTTTTTCAAATCATTCTATAATGGATTTGATTTGACCATGTTTAAAAAAGGGATTCACAATGGGTGAAGAAAGGATTATTCCGGGGCGCGCCGGTGAGAGCTTTATGGGCTACCTAGCCTCTCCCAAAGATGCGGTGCAAAATGCTGCGCCCGGGATTGTTTTGATACAGGAAATTTTTGGCGTTAATCAGGTTATGCGTGATCTGGCGGATAATTTGGCCAAACAGGGCTTTGTTGTTTTATGCCCTGATTTGTTTTGGCGCATGAAGCCGAACGTTAATTTGACCGACAAAACGGAAGAAGACTGGAAGCAGGCTTTTGATTATTTTGGCCGCTTTGATGTTGATGCGGGCGTGCGCGATATTCAAGCCAGTATCCACACATTGCGCGGGCATAGCTATTGTAGCGGGCATGTGGGCACGCTTGGTTATTGTTTGGGCGGGAAGCTGGCCTATTTGGCGGCGTGCCGCACCAAGACCGATTGTAGTGTCGGCTATTACGCTGTCGGGCTGGATGAAATTTTGGATGAGGCGCAGGCAATTAAAAATCCTTTAATGCTGCACGTTGCCGCGCTCGATCAGTTTGTGCCGCCGCCGGCGCAAGATAAAATTATCGGCGCTTTATCAAGCCACGATAAAGTAACACTGCATCATTATGAGGGCGTAGACCATGCATTCGCCCGCGTTGGCGGGGATCATTACGATGCCGCGCAGGCCAAAATTGCCGATCAGCGTACAATTGATTTCCTGAAAGAAAATTTAGGATAAAGCCTTATGGATCAAGATGATGGGGACAGCAACAAAAGCGGCACGCCGCCACCGAAGCCTCCAGAACAACCCTTGGGGCAACCTTTAGGGCAGCCCTTGGGCGGATTTCCTGATTTTTCTGATGATGGTGATGCAGATCAAGCCGCACAAGGCGGCAATAAAGACATAGCCGCGCCCAAAGACCCTGTGCCGCAGGAAGTGCTGGATTTAGCGCTTGTCTCTGTTCAAAAACAAGTGCGCGGCAATGGCTTTGCCGCGCAAAAAGTCAAGATTGATTCCTTTGAAGGTGAAGTGATCACCTTTCAAGCCCTACAGATTTTTGAGCTTGAAACAGTGGTCAGCGAGAAAACACAAAATGGCCGTATTAATGGCGACATTCTTCAATCGCGCTCTGAGCTGACCGGAAAACTCACCGCGCTCAAAACCACGCTGGCGCGTGACCGCAGCTTTCAGGAAGATATTTTAAAGGCGCTCAAAGCGCGGCCTGATCTAGGCTTTGCCAACAAGTCACTGCCTGTCTCGTTAAAGCAATATGGCAAGCAATTTGTTATTCACGACCCCTGCCCCAAATGTGAAGCCAAAGGCAGCATTAACTGCCAGATTTGCCATGGCAACGGCGAAGTGAACTGCCCTAAATGCCACAATACGGGCGAGATGACATGTCATGTTTGTCATGGACAACGCCACATGCAAACCCCCAATGGCCAGCAGCCCTGCACAGCCTGCCAAACGCGCGGCAAAACGCCCTGTACCTTTTGCCGCGGCAAAGGACGCGCCGTTTGCCACAGCTGTAAAGGCGCGCGCCAGATGGCTTGTCCGTCTTGTAACAAAACGGGGTGGGTCACGCATGTGTTTGCTGTCACTTTAAAAGCACAGAGCCGCTTTGATTTTGACAAAAGCAAATTGCCGGAAGATGTGATTGCGCTGATTGAAAAAGAAGGCGCGAGGCTTGTGATTGACCAGCATATTCTGGCGCGGGTTGATGATAATATGGTGCAAGTTAAAGAAATTGAAAAGACGGTTGAAGCGCAGCAATTCCCCGTGCCGTATGAGGTGAAGTTGCCCCGCGGGGACATTAAAATCGCCTTTGGGAAAAATATCATGGGCGGCGTTTTAATGGGGTATCAGGGGCGTATTGACGGCATGCCGCCTTTTATTGAGAAGATTGCCGGCAAAGGCATTGGTCAATTATTCAGAGCCGCCAAAACCGGACAAAATCTGCCCAAATTAATTGACCAAGCCAGCCGCTACCGCATTATTTCAGAGATATTTTTGTTTTCTGCCAAGCTGAGCGCGGCCAAAACCAAAGTGAAAATGGAAGAGAAATATCCGCAAAGCGTTCAGCCTAAAACGCTTATGAATATGATCCGCGCCGCTGATGTGGCGTTGATGAAGCTGACCGAAAAGCCGCGCCAAAAAGGGCTTATGATTGGAGCGGGCGCGACGTTTCTGTTGTATTTGGCTTATCATTTTGTTTTGCGGCCCCTTTTTGAGGGTAAAAGCGTTAATGAGGCGGGCGAGACGATATATGCCATTACAGCGCCTGTTTCGGCCGCTATTGAAACGGCAGTTTTGATCGCGGGGATGGGGCTGACTTATCTTTGTATTAAAATAACGGCAAGCCGCGCCATTCGGCAGGGCTTGGCGAGGGTGATTAAAAGCGCGGGCGGCAAGTTCAGCTTATCGCCTAAAACCGGATCAACGCCTCTTATTGGCGCGCTCGCAGGCGCGGGGTTGTTTGGGCTTGCGATTGGTATTGTCTATGCGGCCGGAAAAGGTTTGCCGCTTTGGTTTAGCTTAATCGGAATGGGCTGAGCTTCAATATTTTAGAGTGGATATAAAAAAAGAGCCTGATGAACAGGCTCTTTATTATTTTATGATGACTTGTTCGCGCTTACTTGTTAACGCTTAGCGGTTCGCACTTACTGGTTCATGGAACGGAAGAAATCATCGTTGTTTTTGGTGTCTTTGAGTTTTCCGATCAAAAATTCGACCGCATCGACTGTCCCCATCGGGTTGAGGATACGGCGTAGAACCCACATTTTTTGTAGATCAGGGCCGACCAGCAATTCTTCTTTACGCGTACCGGATTTTTGAATGTCGATAGAGGGGAAGACGCGCTTATCAGCAATTTTGCGATCAAGGACAATTTCGGAGTTACCTGTGCCTTTGAATTCTTCAAAGATCACTTCATCCATGCGTGAGCCTGTATCAATCAGCGCGGTGGCGATAATGGTCAGCGAGCCGCCTTGTTCGATGTTACGCGCCGCACCGAAAAAGCGCTTGGGGCGCTGGAGGGCGTTGGCGTCTACACCGCCTGTCAGGACTTTACCCGAACTTGGCACGACCGTGTTGTAGGCGCGCGCGAGGCGGGTGATGGAATCGAGCAAGATGACAACGTCGCGCTTTTGTTCAACAAGGCGCTTGGCCTTTTCCATGACCATTTCAGCCACTTGAACGTGGCGGGCGGCAGGCTCATCAAAGGTGGATGAAATCACTTCACCGCGCACGCTGCGCGCCATATCGGTCACTTCTTCGGGGCGCTCGTCAATCAATAGAACGATCAAATATGAATCGGGGTGATTTTCGGCAATCGAAGTTGCGATATTTTGTAGCATCACGGTTTTACCGGTGCGCGGCGGGGCAACAATCAAGGCACGCTGGCCAAAACCAAGCGGCGACACGAGTTCGATAATGCGCTGTGTCATGGCTTTTTTGGTTGGGTCTGTAATTTCAAGATTAATTTTACGTTCGGGATAAAGCGGGGTTAGATTGTCAAAATTAATGCGGTGGCGGATTTTGTCCGGCACTTCATGGTTTATCATACCGACTTTTAAAAGCGCGAAATAACGCTCTGAATCTTTGGGGGCGCGGATCTCGCCTTTGATGATATCCCCTGTGCGAAGGCCGAAGCGGCGCACTTGAGAGGGGGAGACATATATGTCGTCAGGCCCCGGGAGGTAGTTTTCTTCGGGGCTGCGCAAAAAGCCGAAACCATCTTGTAAGACTTCGAGAACGCCTGTTCCTGAGATTGGAACGCCTTGGTCGGCAAGCTCTTTTAAAATGGCAAACATCATGTCTTGTTTGCGCATAGAGTTGCAATTTTCAATTCCCAGCTCTTCGCCAAAGGCTAAAAGCTCAGCCGGTGAGCGTGACTTAAGTTCCTGAAGATTCATAAAATAATGATCTTTGGGCTTTGCGTCCTGTGTTGCTTGTGAAGACAATGCACTATTCCTGTGTTGATTTTATCAAGGGGGGGTTTGCGAATTCGCTGTTTTGTTGTCTGATATTTCTTCATGTTAAAAGGGGCGGACATATCGGTTGTCTTAAATTTACGCGATATTGGTTGCGGGCCGCTGCCGCAAAAAACCAGTCTAAATCTAAATGGCAAATTTTTCGGGGTTTTCTCGTAAAGACAAATGTTTTATATCCAAACCCGCCGCCAGAGTCAATAAAAAGAATCATTACATGCGTTTGCGCCTGTTTTTTGTACGGGCGTCAAGCATTGAATATGAAATTATGTTATGAAAAAAATTGATTGTGGCGTTGTTTTGCCTTTATGATCGAAAAAATAAAGAAGGAACAGGCTCATGACCCTCAAGATTAATCCGCGCATCATTGAAGCTGATGATTTTGGTTTTAATATTATGCGCAGCGCCCCTGATATTGATGACCCAACGCTTGAAAGCTATCAGACATTTTTTCGCAAAAGCCCGGCCTTGAGCATGATGGCGATGCTGCTAAACGAGCTTATTCATACCTATGGCGAAATTGATATGGATGATTATTTGATTTTTGTTCACGACCAAGAAAAATATGTCGGCTTGCAGATTTTGTTGAACGAGACGGATTTTGAGCATTTATCGGGTAGTGATGATGATTACCGCGTAAGCGATCAAACGCGCGCCGTTTTTGATACAATCTATGAAACGATGGCCGCGCGCGCCAAGCGCACAATTAGGGTGAAATTTGACCCCGAAACAAATTTGGTGTCTGCGCCAACGCGCGAAGCCTTGGCAGAGTTTTTAAACGCGTTTTTTGATGATATGGACGCTGACGTTCATGGCGCTGCGTTTAATGATCCGCAAAAAATCCATGCGACCCTTGAGGAAGACGAACAGATTAGCTGGCACGACCGCGCCGAAGAAGCGCTTTCAAAGGCGTGGGTTATCGCCGCCCTGCCCGAGCGCCCCTTTGATAGTTTTGATAGTCTTTATAAATATGCTTATAAGATTTGGCAGAACTTTTCGTACAGCTTTACCCAAATTCATGAAATGGCGGCTCTTGAAGATTTAGAGGGGCGCACCCGGCCTAGAGGCACAAAAACTCCCGATTATGCTTTTAAAGGCCATTAAAACGGTTCGGCGACTGCCATCACAACAATGATAATCATCAAAATCGTCGGGATTTCATTGATAAAACGGTAATAAGTGTGGGATTTCTCGTTTTTCCCCGCTTCAAAGTTTTTGCGAATTCTGGAAAAAACCATATGAACGATGCTCATCACGATCACAAGTGAAAATTTGACATGCATCCAGCCATTGTCAAAAAGATACGGGTTGCCGACAATCATCAAAATGCCTGATAGCCAGCTGGCAATCATCGCCGGATTCATAATGGCGCGCAATAAGCGGCGCTCCATGATAATGAAAGTTTTGGCGTTTTCAGAATCTGGCGCAGCATCGGCGTGATAAACAAAAAGGCGCGGCAAATAAAGCAAACCAGCCATCCATGCAATAATTGAAATGATGTGGAGGGCTTTGACCCAGAGGTAATATTCAGAGATCAGTTCAGTCATTTATGCTGCCTTTTTGTGCGCTTTCTTGTGCGCTTTTTTATCTTGTTTGTGCTGTTTTTCTTTTAGAGTCTGAACCATTATCTCGTTTTTTTCAAGGCAACAATCGCCATAATCTTTAGAGCAAAGGCGGCTTCCTGTGTCAGGGGCGATATTTGTATTTTTATAATAATCGCCTAAATGACTGGCCTTGACGGGCTTTGTTTTGGCTTTTGCCATGGCTTTGCGCTTTGCCAAAACCATGTCGGCCATGCCTTCAATAAAGGCGGGGTGGTTGCTAACAGTCGGCACGCGCTTGAAATAGGGCACGCCAAGCTCCTCGGCAATTTCGCGATATTCGATCTCGATTTCGACCAATGTTTCGACATGCTCTTGTGTAAAGGCATGCGGCAGGATAATCACAGGCACATCATCATGGGCGGCGCGCTCTAAAGCATCTTCTGTGCTGGGGCCGATCCATTTTTGCGGGCCGACGCGGCTTTGATAACAAATTTGCCAATCAAGCTCTTTGACGCCGAGTTGCTTTTTCACGCGCGCTGCAATTTTCCCGGCGCTTTGTTCACATTGCCATTGGTAGGGGTCGCCGTCTTTGATGATTTTTTCAGGCAAGCCGTGCGCGGAAAATAAAACCCGCACGGGCTTCATCTCTTTTTTCTCTTTTTTAGCGATTTTGGCGATATCTTTTAAAGCTTGTTTGTAGGTTTGGCTGACCATGTCGGCGCTGGCTTCGATAAAGCCTGCCTCATAAGGGTAGCAACAAATCATGCCCGTAGGGCGCGGATCATCGGCAGTGAAAACAGCTTTTTGCCATTGCTCGTAGGATGACCATGTGGTGGTGGTGGAAAATTGCGGGTAAAGCGGCATCAAAATCACTTCATCGGCGTCAAAATCGCGCACTTCACGAACGATTTGCGCCGACATAGGGTGCCAATAACGCATGCAAACGAACGTTTTGTAGGCCGCACTTGAGTCTGTTTTTTTCAAATAGCTTTCCAGTGCTTTGGCTTGGGTGGTCGAATTTTCAAGCAAAGGTGATTTATCACCTATTTCGCCGTAACTTTCGCCTGCTTCACGTTTTGTGCGTTTGCGGGCAATGGCCCAGGCAATGAGACAGCGAAACGGGATTGGCACGCGGATGATGTTTTTATCAAGGAAGAAATTCATCAAAAACGGAAGGATGGCGTTTTTAGAATCAGGGCCGCCAAGATTGAACAAAACAACCGCGATTTTTTTCTTTTTTGTAGAATTTTTAACAGGTGTTTTGGACATTTTATAGTTCCCCTTTGATGATGGATGCGACCATCCCGACATGTTCGGGCGGTGTTTCTTTAATCACGCCATGGCCTAAATTGAATACGAAGGGCGCGCCGCCCAGATCATTCAAAATTCTTTTCACGCTTGTTTTTAAAATATCGCCGCCCGCCAAAAGGCAAGCCGGGTCTAAATTGCCTTGCACGGGCATCAGGGGTTGAAGGTTTTCAGCCGCCCAAGACAGCGGCATCTGTGAATCAAGGCCAATCACATCAATTCCGGCGCGCTTGGCGTATTCGGTGTAAAAATAGGCCGCGCCTTTGGGAAAGCCGATGATTTTGATGGTGGGGTGTTTTTGCTTGATGGCGGCGGTGATTTTGGCGGTCGGGGCAATCACCCATTGCTCGAATTGCTCTTTTTCCAGCACGCCGCACCAGCTATCGAACAATTGCACAGCTTCGGCGCCGGCCTCAATTTGGCGGTCGAGATAGTGGATGGTGGCCTCAGCGATTAAATTAATCAATTCGCCAAAGCCATCAGGGTCAGCATAGGCCCAGTGTTTGACACGAGCAAAATCTTTGCTTCCGCCCCCTTCGACCATGTAGGTGGCCACTGTCCACGGGCTGCCGGCAAAGCCGATGAGCGCGGTGTTTTCAAACCCTTCCTCGACAAGCATCTTGCGAACGTTTTTGATGGTTTGATAGATGGGGCTGAGCGTTTTATCTAAATTTTCAGGATCGCTTGAAAATGGCGATAATTCTTGTTTTGAGCGCACAGGGTCAAGCTTTGGCCCCTCGCCGGCAACGAAGGTTAATTTTTGGCCAAGAGCCTGCGGGATGACCAGAATATCGGAAAACAGGATCGCAGCGTCCATGCCAAAGCGGCGGATTGGTTGCAAGGTGACTTCGGTGGCAAAGGCGGGGTCGTAGACCATGTCCAAAAAACCACCGGCATCGGAGCGCAGAGCGCGGTATTCGGGCAAATAGCGCCCTGCTTGGCGCATCAGCCAAAAGGGCGGTCTGTCGGTTTTTTCAGCGTTTAGGGTTTGTAAAAATCGTTTGGTCATTTTGGGGTCGATCTTTCCGTTTTTTGTTTTCGTTTGCTTGAGCCTAATTCGTCACAGGTCTGGCCTAATATCAATATAAAAAGATTCTTTATATAATGTTGTAGATAGTAGTAGATCCCTGTGTGAATCGGGGATTATTTGTTATCCACAGAACCATCAAGAGGGTGCTGTTGGCTGAGTCACCTGCGCAGGCGGCGATTCGTTTTTTTTACCCCCTGTTGGTGCATCGGGTGAAAATTATTTACACACATAGTATGACTCATAGGGATGGAAAAATGCGGTTTGGTGGATAAGTTTCATGCACGACTCTATACAAAAGTTAATCCACAGATGCGCACAGCCATATCGGGATAAGTTTATTTGTCATATGTGATTAAGGGCTTGGTAACCGAATCGGTTTTATAGTGGCACTCACTTCACTGATCGTCCCACTAAACTCAAGATAGACACCATAAACACCAAGAAACTGTAGCGATCTGGCGATTAACAATCAATAACGGATATAAAAAAATGATGAATGAAGCTTTTGTAAAAATGGATGAAAAAGAGAGCGAAACCTATGTGAAGGCGCTCAGCCCGTCTTTGGAGCATGGCGCGTTTTTGGGCGACCACATCACGGTTTTATCGCAGGATTTGGCTTTTTATCCGGGATATCGTCTTTTGGACATTGGTGATTATGGCGTGATGCCGCCCGTGCGTAAATTTGCGGTTTGCAAGAAAGACAAAAATGGCTTGGATGTTCATATGATTGATGGCACGCCCGCCCCGATTCAGGCGCTGAACGCAAAAGGCGCTTTGGTTTTGGACACATTAACAGTGATCCCGTATGTAAAATTTTATTATGATTATGTGCGCGGCGCAAAAGGGCGTTTTCAGATCATTCAATCCATTGATGATATTCAGTGGTTAGAAGAGCCGCCGCCCGCGGCGCGTCAGGCTTTGGGCAAAATGATTGCGCCGATGGATCTTATTGATGCCGCGCATTTGCCCCTTAAAGCCGATTTTATTCTTAAGGCCAGCATGATTTACCGCGATAGTTTATTTTCCTGTCATATTCATGTCAGTGAAGCAGGCGCGGTGAGTATTTCGGATGAAGAAATGCATATTGAAGACATGCCGCTTTTGGATGATACGATCCAGCAATAACTTTAAAATTATCTTTGTTTCAGCAAAGCCCTCTTTGGTTTAAGGGGGCTTTTTTATTGTCATAATTTCTTGACAAAAATGGCGTAATGCTTATTGTCAGGGTTAATGTTTATTTGCATAATAAAGGTTATTCATTGTGAGAGATATTTTTAACAAAGCGGCCAACGGCGCCGATAGCGGTGCTTTAGAGACGAAAAAAGCTCTTGCTTCCCCGCTTGCTCCTCATGTTCAGGCGTATCAAAACGCTGTGCAGGCCAGCATCAATGCCGATCACAGAAATAACTCTATGCTGCAGACGATCAGAGCGCGCACGCAAGCGCAGCGCGAATGGTTCGAAGCAAAGCAGGGTACAATCAAGCATCTTTATGAAAAATTTGAAACGGCGCTGGAAGACAGTGCCGACAAATCAGGCGATACTGTAAGCCCGCTTGCCATTGCCACTATTTTGCAAACCGAACATGACCAGCATGTGCTGGCGCACACTTTGTCGATGCCGATTTTAACGCCATATGCCCATTATGAGACGATGGCTGAATTTTTGCTAAGGGCGATTGACCCTTCGCAGAGCGCCGCGCCGCGCATGATTGAGGCGATTGAAAATGCGCGCGTAATTGATTTGTTTCCTTCTTTTGAGGAGATAAAAATTGAAACTGAAAAGCAGGCCCTTCCTGCGCCGCCCGCCGCAATTTCAATGATTGAGCGTATTTCCGGCCGTTTTAAAGATCGTCTTTATCAAGAAACCAGCGAAATCAAGCATCGCACGCTGGTCAATGAAACAATTCATTATGCAGATGTGAAAAGCGTGGAATCAAAGAGCGCAAAAGAGTTGCGGGCTTTGGCGCGTGAGGGCGAGGCTGATATTTTAGCTCTGCAAGCGGCGCGGCATTTGAAGGCGGCGCTGGGCGATCATAGTAAGCGCTTTGATAGCGCGCCTTTGGTGGCAAGCATGAGATTGTGCGTGCCGTTTTTGGTGCGTCAATTTGGGGAAGAGGCAATGGCGCAGTGGTTTTTAAAGCCCGCCGCAAATGGCGATTCGCCGCTCGACCAGATTATTACAGACAAAGACCAGCCGCTTGAAGCGCGTTTTGAAAGACTTAAAAGCGCGCTTTCATTATTTTCGCAGGCGCGCCAGAGCGAAATGCTGCGGGAGGCGGCTGATTCTTCTCCTGATTCTTCCTCTGATTCTTCCCCTGGCGCTTCCTCTGGTTCTAAAGGCTGGCGCCAAAGCTTATATGAAATGGCTGCCATGCATGATAGCGCGCACATGGTGCGGGTGGGCGAGACGGCGATTATCAATGCCCGCCAAGTCGGCTTTGCCTCTGCCAAAACGGAAAGCGGCGAAGGCGCTTCATTGCGCACAAACCCGCAAGGGCGCGAGCTTGTTGTGAAGGCGAGCGCTGATATTGTTGCAAAGGCGCTGACCGCTTTTGCACAGCAAGAAAGTTTCCATCAAGATAGTCCTGAAAGCGCGGCGCTTTATCATTATGGCGCGATTTACAAATCATCTTTTAATGCAGGCAAGCGCGCCCTTGATATTTCGTATTTTAATCGGAGCTGGACGCAATCTGATCTTGATACAAAAAGCGCCGAAACCATTTTAAACGCGCGCGCCCAAGATAAGCGCTTTTTGCAGCTGAGCGATAAAACCATTATCAACACAGACCATGTGCATCACGCCTGGATTACAACAAATGACGCCCAGGACAGTTACGGTATTTCTTATATCCTTGCAGGAGAAACGCACGGCATCACCAATATTACCCGTTTTGAAAAAGCGGCGGAAATGCTGGCGCATTTTGCCCGCAAGGATGATGCGGCCTTAATCACAGAAACCGAAATGGTGCGGCTTTCTATGATCGGCAATGCGTGGATTTCAGATGAAGATGATAATGGCGGCTGCCGCTTTAAATTTGCGATTGAAGGCAAAACATATTTTGCTGAAATGTCGCTGAGTGATGCGCGCGATACATTGAAACTATTGGTGAAAGACCATGGCAATGTCCGCATTCACAAAAATGAGGTGATCGGCCCGCATGTTTTGCCTGTTGTCTGGTTTAAAAAGCCACAAGAGGCGCAAGAAGGCGCTGGTGTGCCCAAAGGTTTGTTGCATTATGTGAGCGGCGAAGAAACATATCAATCCGAAGTGACCGCAAAGCAAGCCAAAGATATTTTGGCTAAAATTACAAAAAAGGGCGATGTTATAGCCCATCAAGAAAGTGGCTTATTGCGCCCTGCCCTTCTTGGGCGGTTGAATTATGCCAATGATCGCTTGAATTATATGGTTGGCGGCTCGAACTGGTATTCGGCCATGGGCGAGGAAGCGGCGCAAACACTGTTTACCGCGCTTGCGCAAGTGCCAGAATTTGTGGCGCTGAACAGCGCCGCATATGTGAATTTGGAAAAGATCGGCGCGTTTTCTTATAACCAGAGCGCCAGCCGGCTTGAATATATCGCCGGCAACAGCGCAGATCGCTGGACAGCGATGAAGCGCGAGGATGCGGTGGATGTGATTGACAATGTTGAGGCTTATGGCCGTGCGCTGGGCGAAAGAAAATTAGCGCCGCTTTATCAAGCGTTCGATCATAAGGCGATGATGGCGCAATCGCAGCCTTGTTCTGAAGGGCAGGATGAAAATAAAGACAACAAAGACAATAAGGGCGGCGGCGCAGCAGGCGCGCCCACGATTGATGAGACCAGTGATGAATCTGGCTTGTCGAAAAGCGATGCAGGTCGTGATTTTGAAAAGGCGCGCACGCCTTCAAAAGAGAAACCTTTGGCTGATGCGGTTTCAAAGAAAGACCCCCATGAGACACCAGATACATCACCGGATCTTGAGCGCAAGCCGCCGCGTCCGCGCTGGGATAAAGTGTTTTAAGCTAAGATTCTGTTGTTTCGTTTAAAAATACGGGCATATCTTTGGGCATGATACCTCAGCGCCCGCACGGCTATGGCACTGGCGTAAATTGTCATAAGACCCGCACAAATCCTCACAATAATCAATAAAATTGAAGCCAATCTTAAGGCTCTTTTAACGCTGTTTTAAGCCCCTGTTAATCTCTTGGGTAAAAAAGCGAAAAAAAGTGGTTTTTTCGGCGATAAAAGCTGGTTTTGGTAGGAAAGCGTTAACCAAGAGCGCGCATAATTAACTCAATAAGGATGAAAACATCCATTTGGGGAAACTATCTTACGAAATGCGGTTCAAACATGACCTACTCACTTTGCGAAAATTTAAATCTGAATCTTGCGCGCGCCAAGGCCTGTAAAGTGGCCTACGCGATCAATAACAGACAAATTGTCGGTTGCTCGATTATCGGTGACCAGCCTTTATTTTATATGGATGTTGAAGAGGAGCTGGACGAAGCCTTTGGCGCGGACACAGAATTCTTTGATTTCACAGCGATTGAAAGCGGCGTTGAGGCGCTGAGCGAAAAGATCGAATCTTTCTCACAGGGCGATGAGCTTCATATAGGATCAATGGAGAACACCTCCGACCGCCATGCTGATTTTATCAGTGATATGGCGCTGGTGTGCGGGGAGAGCCCTTATCCAGAGACGATGAGTGTGGAAGATCTGTTGCAAGAGCTGAGCAAAAGCCGTTTGGGCGCAGCCTTTATCGAATTTGCCCGCAGCTATGACACTAAAATTGTTTACGACAATCATACTGAAACTGTGCAATATGATCGCAATAGTAAAGTCATTATGATTAACCCGCGCCTGGCGCGTGAAGACAAGATGCTGTTGACCGTGCGCGAATTGCGCCGTGTCTGGCAACATCGCAATGGCGCGATGCTCAACCCGCTAACCTTTCACCCTGACCAAGCGGTGCTTATCAACCGCGCACAAATTGCCGATCTATCGGTGATGATGGTACGTGTCGGGTGGGAGTTACAATTATCGGGTGATAAAGAAATCTGGGCGCGGCTTGAGCATTCATCGCTTGCTGATCTAACCCGCTCTTTTGCCCGCGAATCCTATCTTGATTTCAGAACTTTAAACAGCGGCGCGGCACAAAGTGCCGTGTTTGAAAGCTGGTTTTTATCAGAGCGCTGCCGCCATGCGGATCGCAAGCTGATTCAGTTGATGCTGGCTGATTATCAAGGCCATGTCTTTGCCAGCGAGGCGACATCGCAAAGCGTTAGTGCGGAGCTTTTAATCGCCCTTGGCACGATGCCTTTCGGCAAAAATTACCTGGCACCATACATTGGCACGCTGATGGAAGATGCGATTTTCACTGAAATTCGTGACCGCGCCAACGCAAATTTCCTTTGGTTCATTAAGTTTGAGCGCACTTTTCGCGAAACGGAACGGGACTTGCAAACATCTTCGTCAAACAAGGACCGCAGTTCAAGTGGTTCAAAAGAAAATCAACAACGGTTTGGCGACCATGAAAAAGAAACAGACATCATCACGCTGCCTTTCGCAGCGCGCGACACATTTGCCCCCGCTTCAGATCAAAACCAAGATCAACCAGAAGCGACAACAAGAAAGTTACAGCCACAATCAGGGGACAACGTTCTCAGCTTCCCGCAAGATAGCGGCAAGCATGGAAACGGAGGCCTGTGATGGCATTGATTATGACATCAATGATGGCTCTGATCGCCATGATGGCGGGGACGATTTATATGAGTGTGAAGCTGAAGCAGGCCTTACATACACAAACGGCAAAAGTGCCTATGGCGCTCAGATCCGCTTCTTTGACGAGACAGCAAGACCAGATGGCAAGCAAGATGATACGTCAGTTGGCACGGGAGTCGGGACGATGAAATCTGATCGTATGAGCCGCAAATCAACCCTTTCCAAACAGGCAAACCGCCCTGATGGCGACATCATAGTTTATGCGGGCGCGGATGAGATGATCTGTGAGGATGATCTGGGGCCGTGGGATTTGTCGCTTTATAGCGCGTATGACAGTGCAGAATCAATTGAGCCGAAAAAGACCATGCCCGCCCATCATGAAAATTTTGATTCATTGATGGAAGATATCATGAGCACGATCAAGCAAAGCCCTGCCATTTTGGCGTTGTTGTCACATGCCGCCCAAAATGACTGGGCGGTTGCGGTGATGGATTTGCACAATGGCGGCTATCATATGGATGTAGATCACAAAATATTATTTTTGGGTTATTTTTCGCTGACCCCTTCGGCGCTGGGGCGTAGTGAATATTTTTGTCATGCGTTAACGGGCAATCTGGTGCGCGGTTTGCGTGATATCTGGCATGAGGGGCGCAATCGACCGTTCGAGCAAGATTTTGGCCCTGAACAGGTTTTGATGATGGAGCGCGTGCGCGCGGCAGATTGTGACACAATCGCGATTTTGGCGGCGTGGGAGCTGCGCGGCGCGGGCTTTCCCGGCCTTTGGCGGCATATGATCGGTAGCCCTGAGGGCGATATGGCGCTGGTGTTCTCGCGCGTGCTTGAGCGTGACCCGTCGGCCTTTATGAACGGCACGGCGCTCGCTTATACATTCAGGCAGTGGTATGCCGATGAAAACCGCGTGGATGGTTGTGATCATGAAACGCTCGAAATTCTGGACGATCTTTTACTGTCATCAAACGATCATAGACCGTTTGGCCATAAAATGCTGCGCGACGCGCATATTGAATCAATGGCTATGATGGCTGATGGTGTTTGCTATTTGGCAGGTGTCGGCGAAACCATTCGCACAGATCCATTTTTTGCGGGTTTGCGCGATGAGATCAACCAGTCGCATCTCTTCCAGATTATTTACGACACAGAAGTGACGATGACATGTAACGTGCCGTTTCGTGATCGCGCGCTGGCGGCCAAAATATTTCCACCGACACATCCTGTCGCTTAAAATTTCCTTTCTTAAACATATATAATCTTCTTAAAATGCTGTTCTTCATCTGGTCATGAGCGCGTAATCGCTTTATGATTGCGCGATTATGAATGGTGACCCGATTAAGCATTTTTATTTGCATCTTGTCAGTGATGCGACAGGCTCAACCCTGCAAGGGATTGCGCGCGCGTGCGTGGCGCAGTTTGATAATGTTGACCCTATCGAGCGGTTTTGGCCGCTGGTGCGCACGGAAAAACAATTGATGCGGGTGATGGAAGACATTGCCGAGAACCCCGGGCCTGTGCTTTGCACCATGGTGGACACTGATTTGCGCCTTAAGCTTGAAAAGCAGTGCCGTGATCTGGGCGTGCCGTGTATGGCGGTGCTGGATCATTTGATTAAGGGCATGTCATCTTATCTCGGTCTTGTGCCGATGGGCATTCCGGGGCTGCAACATGCGCTGGATGAGGCGTATTTTTTGCGGGTCGATGCGGTTGATTTTGCGCTGTCTTTTGATGATGGGCGCAATCTGGACGGGATTGAAAATGCCGATGTGGTTTTGGTCGGGGTTTCGCGCACCTCAAAAACACCGACCTGTATTTTTCTGGCGCGGCGCGGCATTAAGGCCGCCAACATCCCGCTTGTGCCGGGCGTGCCGTTTCCCGACCATGTGCTGGATATAAAAGGGCCGATGTTTGTCGGCCTAACCGAAGCGCCTGATCGTTTGGTGGGTTTGCGGCGCTCGCGTTTGAAGGCGGACGAGAACATCAATCATCATGATAAAAATCTCTATCTTGATCTGGATGAGGTGGAAGAAGAGATCCGTTTGGCGCGGCGCTTATTTTCAAAACAGGGCTGGCCCGTGATTGATGTAACGCGGCGCTCGATTGAAGAAACGGCGGCTGAAATCCAGCTTATGCTGCAGCGCAAAATTAAAAAGGGCGCATCGACATGAGCGATACGGCACAGCAAGAGACAATTTATAAGCTCGGTGTGATCGGTGATCCTGTCAAGCATAGCCTTTCGCCGCTGATCCATAATCATTGGCTCGCGCGCTATGGGTTCAAAGGCGATTATGGCCTTATGCCTTGCACGCCGCAAATTCTGGGGCAGGCTGTGGAAACCATGAAAGCGCAGGGCTTTGCGGGGTTTAATGTCACTTTGCCGCACAAACAAACCATCATGGAATATTGCGATACGATTGATGTCAAAGCGCAGGCGGTGGGGGCTGTAAATTGTGTAGTGATTGATAAAGACGGGGTATTGCACGGCTATAATAGTGATGTGTATGGCTTTGGTGAAAATCTTGAAAATGCGACAAAGGGGCGTGATTTTGCTGCGCCGCTGATTGTCGGGGCAGGCGGCGCGGCACGCGCGGCGCTATATTATTTTGTGCAAAAGGGCTGCCCTAATATTACGATTGTCAACAGAACCCCTGAAAAAGCGGGGCTTTTGGCGGAAGAATTTAAATGTAATTTTGTGCAGTGGGATGAGAAGGATGCTGCAGCAAAAAAGAGCGATGTGATTGTGAACACAACCAGCCTGGGCATGCTCGGGATGGAGGCGCTTATGTTTGATCGGGAGGGGCTTGATAAAGACACAGTCTTTTACGATATCGTTTACACGCCGATGATGACGCCATTTTTGCGCGAAGCGAAAGCGGCAGGGCATGAGATTGTCGGCGGTATCGGCATGTTATATCACCAAGCCGCGCAGGCTTTTGAGCTGTGGAGCGGCGTGATGCCGACGGTTGATGAGGCATTGGCGCTGAAGATGAAGGATGTTTTGAAGTCATGATTGTTGTGGGGCTGACAGGTTCGCTGGCGGCGGGCAAAAGCACGGCGGCCAAAATGCTGGGGGGCATGGCGGGCGTTGCGGTGTTTGATTCTGATGCGTGCGTCCATGCGCTTTACAACACGCCTGAGATTATTGATCTGGTGCGCAATGCGTTTCCCAAGGCTTATTCAAAAAAGCACAAATCAATTGATCGCGGCGCTTTGCGGGATTTTTTGGGGCGGGATAATGAGAAATGGGACGCGCTGGAAGATTTGATCCACCCGTTTGTTGTGCAGGCGCAGACAAAATTTTTGCGCGATGCCAAAAGAAGCGGGGCGGAAATTGCGGTTTTGGATATTCCGCTTTTGTTTGAAACAGGGGCTGAAAACCGCGTTGATGTCACGATTTGTGTGAGCGCGCCAGCGTTTTTGCGCCATAAGCGGGCGCTTAGCCAAGGCGCAGGGCGGGGGATGGATTATGATGATTATATGTTTCGTCTTTCGCGCCAGATGGAAGATCGTGAGAAATGCGCGCGTGCTGATTACGTTGTGCCAAGTGGTAACGGCATGGCACATACGCGGCGCGCGCTTGAGAAGATCGTGAGTGAATTAAAGCGCGGCGATTTTGCTGCGTTCCCCAAAAAACAAGAGAAAACGCAGGATAAAGAACAGGATAAGGATCATGAGCAAAATGGTAAAAGACCTCGAACTTTTGGCTTTCCGCCATACCGATTGTGATGGCCTTGGCAGTTTAATGCCTGCCTTTACCGCGCAAGGGGTGAATTGTCGCTATGTTGATTCTTACAAAGACGATTTGTCGAATTTTGACGCGCTCACGCCCGATATTGTGGTGGTGCTGGGCGGTGCGCCTGGGGTTTATCAGGCCGAGACTTACGATTTTATTAAGCATGAAACCGACATTATCGCCGCGCGGATTGACACCGGAAAGCCTGTGATGGGCATTTGCCTTGGCGCGCAGATGATGGCCAAAGCCATCGGCAGCGATGTTTATGTTGGCAAGCATGGCGTTGAGAAAGGCTGGGGTGAATTGCGCGTGATTGAGGATAAGAGCGCCGATATTGTGCGCCGCTTTGATGGCGCGCATGGGCGGGTTTTGCATTGGCATGGCGACACGTTTGATCTGCCATCCAGCGCAGAATTACTGGCCTCCAGCACGCAATATAAAAACCAGATTTTTCGCGCCGGAAAAAATGCCTATGGCTTTCAATGTCATATTGAAGCCACGCACGATATTTTGTTGAACTGGTTTGTGAATTCGGCAGGGGATGTGGCTTCTGGTGCGATTGATCTGGAAAATATTCGCGCTGATACCAATCGCTATGTTCAAACGATGATTGAAAATAGTGAAATTTTTGTGCAAAAATGGGTGCAGCAAATTCGTGAAGATTATTAAGAAGATTTTGAAGAGGACCATATGAGAGAGATTGTTTTTGATACTGAAACCACGGGCATGGACCCTGCTGAGGGGCATCGGCTTGTTGAAATTGGTTGTTTGGAGCTGGTCAATAAAGTGCCGACAGGGCGCACATATCATCAATATATCCAGCCCGAACGCTCTGTGCCGGCGGATGCGATTGCGGTTCACGGCATTACGGATGCTTATTTGAAGGACATGCCCGTTTTTGCTTCGATTTATCATGAGTTTTTGGAATTTATCGGCGAGGATAGCATTTTGGTGGCGCATAATGCGCCGTTTGATATGAAATTTGTCAATGCCGAGCTGAAAACGGTCGGTCACGCCGCCATTGATAATAAGCGTGTGCGCGACAGTTTGGTTTTGGCGCGCAAAAAATTCCCCGGCTCGCCCGCCTCGCTTGATGCGCTGTGTCGGCGTTTCAGCATCGGGCTTGAGGGGCGCGAACTTCACGGCGCGTTGCTCGATGCCCAGCTTTTGGCCGATGTCTGGATGGAGCTGAATGGCGGCCGCCAACACGGGCTTGGCCTAAACGCCAACACCGACCAATCAAACGCCCAAACCGCCGCCGTCTCCGCCCAAGCCATCATCGACCGCCCCGCGCGCACCCCCCGCCCGCACGCAGCAAAGCCCGAAGAACTTGAAGCGCATGGCGCGCTTGTGGGGGAATTGAAAGACCCGCTTTGGCCTGTGGGTTAAGGAGCTATATAAATAAGATATGCAGTTGCGCTCTCTGATTTTTAAGCGCGCTGATTGAGCGCATAAAAATCCCCTAGCCTAAAAGGCGGGGGTATTCGCCACGATTTGACCAGTCATTATCATTGGCGTTTTCATTGTCAGTTTTGGCTTTTGCATGTGCTTGGGACATGTTTGATTAAAAACTTTCTTGTATGTTAATCATCATACCGATTTCCGCGACCAATATTGCAATCAGCGCAAAGAGTGCGAAGATTATCTATTTCGGTTTTTCCACCTTTGGACCAAGGCATTATATGGTCAATATGTAGGATTAAGCCGGGCGATGCCGGTGGATTATTGCCACACAAAACACACTTAAAATCATCACGATACAAAACTTTGAATCGTAACCCCAGCGGGATATTTCTGCTGTCCTTTTGGTCTTTTTTTACATCACCCTTTGTTAAAGAAGTTTCTTTCTGTTTTACAATCTTTTGATTTGTTATTTTGTCTTCTTTCTCATTTTCATCAGGTGATGTGTCCTCATCCATATAATCAATAAAAGCTAGAAGAGCCTTACGCCATGTTTCAAAACGATTTGTATAATTTTTACTTTTGATGGCGGATTATTCATTTCTGAATAATGCGGCTGCCTTCCATAGCGCACCCAGACCTCGTAAAGATTTTTGAACAGATCTTCGTTGCTATGCTTTCTCATTCGTGCTGATAAAGAGCGCTCTTTTAAACCTGCTAACTCCAAGGCCTTCTTCCAAGATCCAAACCTTTTGGTAAAGGTGTCTCTGTGTACAGAGCTGTGCTCTTTAATATCTCCGGTAGATATGTCTTTTCGTTCAACAACCTCAGCAATCCGGCGTAATTCATCCAAAAGCTCTTCGTCATCACGCAATGTTCTTTTTCGCATGCTATTGGTTATAGTCTGACCGCTATATAAATGCTCTAACCCTGTCGCCGTCAATGCCTGTTTCCACCCTCCAAACCGTCTGTTAATTGTCGTTCTTGCTACTTTTGCCTCTTTTTCAAAAGCGGTGCCAGTCAGAGGCTGAACATTTAAAAGCTTCGCCACCCTCTGTATTTCGGCAATAAGATCTTCATGAGAGTAATTTGTTAGGCGATTTAATTCGAATTTAATATCTTTCATAAATAAAATTTAACCATATTAATTTTTTTTACAAGCTATTAGACAGCAAACAACAACCGCTACCAATCAAGATAGCGGTTGTCTGTGTTCTTTAGTGGTAAGTGTGGTCAGAATATGGAACTCTTTGACCTATCACTATATCCCCTAGCCTAAAAGGCGGGGGATATAGTGTGTTTATCGTTTGAAGCCCTAAGCCTGCTTTTGGTCTTGGCCTGTGTGGTCGGTGACTTGGGGGCCGCCGAAGCGTTGGCGGTAGAGGGCTTTGAAGTTGACCGGGCTGAGCAGAAGCGGCAAGTAGCCCGCTTGCTGGGTCATCTCAGAGATGATCTGGCGCACATAGGGGAAGAGATAGCTGGGCATTTCGATCAGCAACAGCGGATGTATGCGGTCTTCGGGCACGCCTTTGCCAATCGAGAGCATCATGCCGTATTGAAGGTCGATCATGAAGCTGGTGAGCTCGCCTTTTTTGGCTTCTACCTCGACATGAAGACTGACTTCAAAGCTATTCTCATAGCCTTCCATTTCGATCTTTTTGGCATCCATGGCGAACTCGACATTCATGGTCGGCTCGCCGTCTGATTTGGTCAAGGGCATCGGCGCGTTCGGGTTCTCAAACGATAAATCTTTGATATATTGCGCGTGGATGGTGACGGGCATGCGGTCAATTTGTGTGTTGGGCGCGACACTATCAGGCGGAGCGTCAGCGGCATTAAATTCTTTTTCTTTGCTCATGTGTTTCATCTTCTTTTTGGTAATGATTGTGTGTTGATTTGGTAAATCATGCAAGATTTGAACGCCGATCACAAGGGGGCAGGGGGTTGGATGGTCGATTTATCGCCACTTTTTTCAATAAGCGCGCTTATTTCAGGCGTGTTTGGTCTTCGTCTACTTTTTCATATTCGCCTTCGATGATGTCGTCTTCATCATGGGGGCGGCGCGCATTATTTTGGCCGGAGCGGCGGGCTTGTCCACTGCTATATGTGAAGCCGCCTTTGAAATGATGCGCGGTTTTGGCTTGTAGCAAATGGCGCAGGCGCGGCACAAGCAGGGCAAAGCCGATAAAGTCGGTTAAAAAGCCGGGCGTAATTAAGAGCGCGCCGGCAACGGCGATGCAGATACCATCAAAAATCTGTTGCAAAGGCATGCCGCCTTTTTCAAGTGCGCCGCGCGCGCTGAGCAATGTTCTCAGCCCTTGCGAGCGGACAAGAAAACTGCCGATGAGGGCGGTGATGAAGGTAAGGAGCAGGGTCGTTAAAATACCGATTTCGCCGCCGATCTGGATGAACAGCACGATTTCGATTAAGGGTATGACGATAAAAATGACAAATAGGGGCATGGGGTGAAAAATCCTTGTTCTTTGCCTGTATTGCGTTATTTTGTCTGCGTAATGTTTCGTATCACGTGGTTTATATGTGATACAATATACATATCAAAGTCAAATGAGTTCCCGCCTATTTAGGGCAAGGGTGTCGGTTTGCCTTTAATATGTGGTTTTAGAAGGGGTTTTTGAAAAAGTGTCAGCCGAAATTTTAATCTATGCTGTTGTGGCCGCCGGCCTTGTTGTGTGGCTTCGTAATATTTTGGGCACGCGCCATGGTGAAGAGCGCGAGCGCGAAAACCCGTTTGTGAATGCGGGCAAGCCGTCCAATGATGATAATAAAAAGAGCGCTGACAGCGCAGATCGTAATGCGGGCGCTACGGATGCTGCGGGCATGTCGATTGGCGGTCTTGTGGGCGGCGCGCTGGATATCACAAATATTAAGGACGGGCTTGATAAGAGCATGTCGATTGCCAATGGCCGCGCCGAACAAGGCTTGGTTGAAATTTCTAAAATTGACCGTAATTTCCAGCTCAAGCCGTTTTTGCGCGGCGCGCAGGATGCGTTTGCCTTTGTGGTTGAGGCTTTTGCCGATCGTGATCGCGATATGCTTAAAATGTTGCTTGCGCCGTCTGTTTACAAGGCGTTTGATGCGGTATTGAAAGAGCGCGAAAAAGAGGGGGTGACGGCCTCTGTTGAAATTCACTCCATTCGCCGTAGTGAAGTGATGGAAGCCAAAATTGTGAAAAACATGGCTTATATCACGGTGCGTTTTACCGCCGACGAAACCAGCATTTTGCGCGATAAAGAGGGCGAGGTGACCTTTGGTGATCCTGATCGCGTCACTGAAACGATTGATATCTGGACGCTGGGGCGCAAGATCAAATCAAACGATCCGACATGGCTTTTATATGAGACACGCGAAGACGCTGATGATGAGGTTAGTGGCTCGACAGTGCCTGAAACCGAGAAAAGCTAAACATATATCGTGACCGTTATTTTTAAAGAAGCCTGACCATTATTGGTCGGGCTTTTTTTTCGTGATGGAACTTTTGTGATAGGCGCGGCGTTTGCTTCACCGAATAAGCCGTATTTTATATTCGTATGACAGCAAAAGGAGAACATCATGAAAGCATTGCTTATGTGGCTGGTCGGTATTCCGATCCCCGTCATCATTATTTTACTACTTATTTTGTAAACAACATTTTTGAAACAAATTTTTTGAAAGGAAATATTATGCATCAGATTATTTACATCGTCGGACTTATCGTGGTCATTATGGCCGTTCTCTCCTTTGTTGGCTTAGCATAGGGGGAATGAAACATGACCAAACCTGAAACAAACACAAACATAGGCGGCATGCAGTGGAGCGTGATTTTTGCAGGGGCGTTCGTTGCTTTTGCACTCTCGATTGTACTCATGCAGTTCGGCAGCATTATCGGCCTCTCCATGGATTCACCTTTGATGGGTGAAGGCTATATCGCATCATGGGGCATTATTGCCACGGGCATTTGGCTTTTGTGGATACAATTACTGGCTTCATTGTCTGGTGGTTATATCGCAGGATCAATGCGTACGGCCACGCCGCAATATAAAAATCATGAAAATGAAATGCGTGATGGCATTTATGGCTTAACAAGCTGGGCTGTGAGCACGGTTGGCGTTTTTGTCGCTGTCTCTTTGATGGCGGCAGGCGCGGCATATATTGAAGTGCACACCGAGGCCGAAAATATGAACATGGTTTTAAGCGATGAAGAGCAAAATACAGCGATTATCTTTGCTTTTGTTGCCGGCGCGACATCTCTGCTGAGCGGCGTAGCGGCTTGGTGGGCAGCTGTTATGGGTGGCGAGCATCGCGACAAAAAGACAAACTTTGGTACGTCTTTTTCGTTTAAATCATAAGCTGAATTAAGAATTGAAAAGGCCCTTATTGTAAGGGCCTTTTTTTCTATCAAAAAAATGGAGGAATAACAGATGGACTGGTTTCAAATATCGTTAGAACAAACGCTCGGAATTATGGCTTCGGTCGTATTTATTTATTTTGCGCTTTTGATAATTGTGCGCCTCAATGGTTTGCGCAGTTTTTCTAAAATGTCATCACATGATTTTGCTGTGACGGTGGCCATTGGCTCGATTGTGGCGACATGTGTTGTGGCGCAAACACCGACCATGATGCAGGCGGTTGTGGCGATTGGCTCATTGCTTGCGGTACAGAGTGTGTTTTCAAAATGGCGCGTGGCGCGGCAGAAAGCGCGGCTTGAAACCAACCCTTTGCTTTTGATGGATGGCGCAGAGATTTTGCATGAAAATTTGAAGGAAGCCAAATTAACCGAGAATGATTTGATTGCCAAATTGCGCGAAGCCAATGTTTTGGATATGAGCGAGGTGAAAGCCGCGGTTTTTGAAGCCACGGGCGATGTTTCTATTATGCATGGTGACAAAGATATTCAGCCGCAATTAATGCGCGATGTGCGCCGTAAAGCCTAATCAGTCTCTCATTAATCTGTGAGTGTTGCTTTTTGCGAGGGGCGCTCAATCAGCTCTAAAATTTCTTCGCAGATATCATCGACCGATATTTTATGCTCAACAGCGCGCTCGCCGCGAATAAGGCGGTGGCGCAAAATGGCGGGCATAATGGCTTCGACAATCTCTAAACTGACTTCTGTCTCACCTTTCAGCCACGCATAGGCGCGGCAGACTTTATCAAGCGCGAGCGAGGCACGCGGGCTGGCGCCGAAGGCGATAAAGCTTTTTAGCTCATAGGTGTAGCGCTGTGGATAGCGCGTGGCAAAAATCAGATCAACCATATAGCGCTCGACATATTCAGGCACGGTGATCGCGTCAATCTCTGCGCGCGCTGCAAAAAGTGTTTCCTGTGTGCAGACGCTTCTGGTGTCTTTGTGGATGTCTTTTTTCTTGTTTTCTTGGGACTGTTCTTTGCGAATGAGCCGGATAATTTTGGCTTCGGCATCTTCATCGGGGTAATTGACCATGACATGCATTAAAAAGCGATCCATCTGTGCTTCGGGCATCGGGAACGTGCCTTGTTGGCTGGCGGGGTTCATGGTGGCCAGAACCAAGAACAGATCAGGCATTTTGTGGACGCTGCCCGCCACAGTCACTTGCCGCTCTTCCATCGCTTCCAGCACCGCGTTTTGGGTTTTGGAAGGCGAGCGGTTAATTTCATCGGCCAGAACAATATTGTTAAAAATCGGGCCTTTGATAAAGCGGTACGCGCCGCGCCCGTCTTCGCCTTCGCCCTCATAAAATTGTTCACGCCCTGTGATGTCGCCTGAAACAAGGTCAGGTGTAAACTGGATACGGTTAAAGCTGCCTTCGATATTTTTGGAAAGCGCGTTCACGGCGCGGGTTTTGGCGAGACCGGGCAGAGATTCCATCAAAATATGGCCGTTGGCGAGAATGCCTAAAACGAGCCGCTCGACAATTTCTTCCTGCCCGATGATTTCGCGCTGGACGCTTTCTTGCAGTTTGATAATTTCAGGGCGAACGGTCATGATTTATACCTTATGTGATGTGGTCTTTTGAAGCGTGTGGGGCGCTGTCTCTTTTCAAAGCCCTAAAAATAGAATAAAATGAAGGCGTTAACAAAGATATAATATTGCTGACATCTTCACCATCCTTTAATTTTTTCGCTCTATTCTGTATTTTAGTTCCGCGCGCTCCCAAAAGCGCCTGCCATCCGTAAAAAGGAATTTCCATGGTTAAAAAGCTAACAGTCACCGATGATGATCTGGAAGAGTTTATCTTTCAATATTGCCGTGATTACACTGATCTTGAGCGTAAAGGCCGCTTTGACCCGATTTCGGGGCGCGAGAAGGAAATTGACGAAGTTATTTTAATTATGCTGCAAAAAGGGCGCAAAAACGCGGCGCTTTTGGCGCCTGCGGGGGTTGGTAAAACGGCGCTGGTTGTTGGTTTGGCGCAAAAAATTGTTAAAAAAGAAGTGCCGAATTATTTGCTCAATGCGCGGGTGATCGAGATCGATATGTCGAGCATGGCGGCGGGCACAACAGGGCCTGCGGATTTTCAGGCGCGTTTTGTGCCGCTGGCGCGCGGCGCGGCGGAGCGCTATCATTACGAAGAATATCCGAAGATTATTTTGTTTATTGATGAAATTCACACCATCATGCCGACTTGTGAGGGCTCGTCTTATAAAGGCTTATCAGAGGTCATGAAACCTTATTTGACGGTGGGGGATTTGCACGTGCTAGGGGCAACCACGCTGGATGAATATCGAATTTATGTCAAAGAAGACCCCGCGCTCGATCGGCGCTTTCAACAAGTGCCGCTCTCTGTGCCGGACGCGCAGGAAACATTTCGGATTTTGCAGGTTTTGCGCGGCGGCTATGAAAAGCACCACCATACCAAAATCAGCGATGAGGCGCTGCGCCTTGTTGTGAAGCTGACCGACCAGTTCATGCCGCGCCGTAACCAGCCCGACAAATCAATCATTATTATGGATGGCGCGTGCGCGCACCATGTCATGGAAAATGGCTGGGGCGGTGAGCTGACCATTGATTCAATCCAGAAAATGGTCTCGATTGAAACCAAGCTTTCACCCAAGGCGCTAGAATAAGGCTCTTGAATAGGGCGAATTTTCTTGTGATATGTAAATGATTTAGGCTAGGTATCTTGTGTGGCTCAAGAGTGAGCGGCACAGATATTCTCGATATAAGAGCCTTTTAAAATGGTCACAACGCGCAAAAAATTAGATATGTCCTTAGGTGACCCGATAAAATCTTTTGATTTTTTGGCGCGGGATGCGTTCGAAAGAGCGATGCAGGATCAGCATAAATATTCGCTTATGGGCGCGGATGAGCGCATTAAAGCGCTTTATGAGCCCGCGCAGCAATATTTGAAGTCGCGCGGGTTTGTCTCTGCCGGATGGCGCGGCGTTCCGAATGGTGATCTGTTATTTATGGGCGGCGGCACAACGCAAGCTTTCAGCATGATTATGCGCCATTTAGGCGATGATATTCGCAAGCAAAATAAGCGCATCGCGCATCGTCAGCTTGAAGCTGAGACTGAGCAGATAAAGCCCGTGATTTTAATGCCGACCCCCACTTACGGGATGTTTTTTGCCCAGCCGAAAAAAGAGGGGATAGAAGTGGTGCATTTGCCGCGCGAGATGGAAAATGGCGGGCGCTTAAACCCCGCGCTGGTTGTTGATACGGTCGAAGCGTTGCACGAGAGCGGGAAGCGCATTGTCGCTTTTTATGATTCAAACCCCCATAATCCGCTGGGCCTTATTCGCGATGAGGAAGAAACACGCGCGCTTGCCGCCATTTTTAATCATTATTCCGATCAATATTTTGAACAGGATCGCGCGGCTTTTCGTCAGGAGCGCTTACAACCGGAATTACCGTTTGATGATATCTTCGGGGTGCGCACGCATCACTTGATCTGGGAAGGGCCAGCGTCGCGCATTCGTTTGATTGATGACATGGTTTATTGGGGGCTTGAGCATGAAGGGGCGGCGCAGCCCTTTAGCTTTGCGCGCGTTGATGCGCAATCACAAAAGAACAGCTTTGTTTTGTTTGGCCCTTCAAAAGCAGGGCTGGCAAGCGCGCGCGGGTTTGATTTATGCCGATAGCCACGATATTCATGATCTACAGCGCGTTATGCATGACGAGCATTATTTCCCCTCACTATATGCGATGGAAGCGATGGCGGGTTATTTTAACGATGCGCAGCCCTTTCAGGTGATGCGCGATATCCATTTAAAAGCGATGAATGAAGACTCTTGTGAACGGCAATGAAGCGCGCGCTGAAACAACGCTTGAAGAGCGCAATGAAATGGAGCGGCTTTTGGTGCGGCACACAGGATTAAGCCAAAAACAGGCGCAACGGCGCTTGATGGACGGGGTGGATAGTGTGCATGTTGCAACAAGCCCTGAAGCCGGATTTTTTCATATGCTTGATTTTAGCGGCCTGAAAGGGCGATATTTTGATGATGATCTTATCCGCTCCATGGATGGTTTCAAAATTGACAGCGAGCGGCACATTAGCACTTTAATGCGTCATTTTAATGTTCGCTTTGCCGCCGGCGCGTGGGCGGGGCTGGATCAGGCGCAAATGTTCAAGCGCGTCACGTTTGCTTTGCCGCCCGAAGATATCATTGAATTTGTCGAGCGCTTGCGCGCTATGGTCGCCATCACAATGGATGAAGAGGCGCTGGTCGCCAATGATTATAATTTAAAACCCGCGCCTTAAGAGGCGGGGATGATGTTCGGCGTGCCGAGCAGTTTTTCGGTTTCTTGCCACACGGTTTCGGCGGTTAAGTCTTTCAGATCATCTTGCTGGCATATGGACACATTTGCGCCTTGAGGGGCGTGGCGCGAAGGGCGGCTGTGGCGTGAAAACAGCACGAGGGCGGGACAGCCTGTGGGGGCGATCATATGCATTGGCCCTGTGTCATTGCCGATCGCGCCGCGCGCCGAGCGCGCGAGCAGCACTAGATCTTTGAGTGTCGTGCGCCCGCTGAGATTGATGGCGTGATTGCAGACGCTGTGGATGGTGACGCCCAGATCATGATCGCTGCGGCTGCCGACAATTACGGGGGTGTAGCCATTGTCGTATAGTTTATTGGCGAGCGTGCCGTAAAAGGCGGCAGGCCAGCGTTTTTCAAGGCGGCTAGGGGCGCTTCCGGGGATCAGTAGAACGAAAGGCGCGGGCAAGCGGAACGAGGCGATTGAGCCGCGCATCCACGATAATTTATCAATTTCGACATTTTCAATGCCAGCGAGGCCAAGCGTTTGAACATGCCCGGCAAAAGCGCTGCCGGCTGTGCGGGCGGGGGAGATGTTGCGATGCGAAGCACCGACCGCTGTGCCGACCCATTGCGGTTTATTATGGCGCGGGAACATGCGGAAATAAAAGGCGGTGCGGTCATTATTTTGAAGATCGTAAACGCGGTCAAACTGGCTGTCTTTTAAGATTTTACGCAAAGCGCGCCACGCTCCGAAATGATGCCAGCGCATACGGTTTTGAACCCAGACATGGTCGAAATAGCCGCAATCCTGGCCAAACTCCTCGAACGGGCTTGTTGTCATTAAGGTGATGTGCGCGTTTGGGTGATGATCGCGAATGGCTTTCATCGGCCCTAAAGCCTGCACAAAATCCCCCAGCGCGCCGAGTTTAATGACGAGAATGTTTTCCAGATTTTTATGTGATGTTTCGTTTGTCATAGACGGGTTCATAGAGATGGGTTCATAGAGACTGGTTCATGTAAAATTTAGGCCGCATTCCCACTGGCAGGGTCTGGGCGCTTGTTGCCTAAATTAAGCGGGCCTTCATCAATATGCTGGCGCAAAGGCCGATCAGGCGCGCCCGCTTGGGGGTATAACAGCTCGGCATAGACATTGAGCGTTTCTTGCCCCATTTTTTCTTTGGTGAAATTTTGCGCGATATGCGCCATCGCGCGGGTGGCCAAAATGGCGCGCTGGCTTGGGCTGAGCGATAAGGCTTCTGTTAAAGCGCGCGATAGCGCTTGCGCATCACCGGGTTGCACCAGCCAGCCTGTTTCCCCGCGCAAAACCGTTTCGCGCGCCCCGCCATGGTCTGTGGCAATAATCGGCCGCCCCATCGCTTGGGCTTCAATCGGAATGCGGCCAAAGCCTTCAGGGTCGGTGGAGGCCGAAACGACAACGGTGGAAAGCATATAGGCGGCGGGCATATCATCGCAATGATCGACAATGCGCACTTGCCCTTCAACGCCGTGTTCACGAATGAGATCTTCAAGCTCTTGGCGATAGGCCGTGCGGCCTTGGTCAGAGCCGATCAGCACACAAAAAATATCACTGCGGCCAAGGCGCGCCATCGCTTCGATCAGCACATGATGGCCTTTCCAGCGCGTGAGGCGACCAGGAAGCATTATAATCAGCGCGCCGTCTGGAATGCGCCAGTCTTTTGAGGTGCGGATCAATCGCTCGGGCGTAACGGCAGTCGGGTGAAATTTTTCAAGCGCGATGCCGCGGTGGATCAGGCGGATGGTGCGGTCATCAAGGCGGTAATGCTGGCGCAGATATTCGGCGACATAGTGCGAAATGGCGATCACGCGCTCGCCTTTGGCGATGGCGCTGTTGTAATAGCGCTTGAGGTCACTGCTGATATTATAGGGCGCGTGGCATGTGGTCATATAATGAGCGCTTGTATTTTTGCAGGCTTTATAACAGCTCCAGGCGGGCGCGCGCGAGCGGGCATGGACGATATCAACATTGTGCTGTTCAATCAGCTTTTTCAAGCGCTTGACGTTTTTCATCATCACAAGCGGGTTTTTAGAATGCACTGGCATATTAATATGGATGCCGTCATTGCGGGCAATTTCGTGAACGCGCGGGCCGCCATGGCTGACAACAATGGCTTTGCCGCCGGCGCGAGTGATTTCGCCCGTAATATCAATGCAGCCCTGCTCGGCGCCGCCGGGTCCAAGAACGGGGATGACTTGCAATATAACGGGTGTTTTTTGGTTCATGGTGGCCGCGCCCTGTTTTCGTTTTTGTATTGATGTGATTTTCTTTATAATCAGCTTTATAATCACTGGGTATAATCACATAGCAGAGAATAAGAGGATATCAAAGTCATGACAATGAAAATACGCCCGCAAATGTACGCGCGCCCCGATGATAAGCCCCCGCTCGCATATTGTTATAAGGCTGACAATCAAAAAACGGCGGTGCTGTTTTGCACAGGGTTTCGCTCTGACATGGAAGGCACGAAGGCGCTGGCGCTGGAAGCACAATGCGCGCAAGAGGCGCGGCCGTTTTTGCGCTTTGATTATCGCGGGCATGGCCTGTCGGGCGGGGTTTTTGAAAAGTCTAACATTTCAGACTGGCTGATAGATGTGCAGGATATGGTGCATTTTATGGTGCATGAAAAAAACCATGAGGGCGTTTTAATCGTCGGCTCTTCGCTTGGGGGCTGGCTGGCGCTGCGGGCGGCGGAGGAAATGCCAAACATGATTAAAGGCCTTGTCTTGCTGGCGCCTGCCCCTGATTTTACCAAAGAATTATTTGATGATTTGTTTGATGATGAGCAGCGCGCCACGCTTATGAGTGCGGGGCAAGTGGCGGTTGAAAATGAATATAGCGATGCGCCCTATATTTTCACAAAAGCGCTGATCGAAGACGGCGCAAAACATTGCCTGCTGGAACGCAGGATTGATGTGCAATGCCCCATTACAATCATACAAGGGATGAAAGACACGGATGTGCCGTGGCAAAAAGCGCACCGGATTTGCAATGCGTTAAGCGCGCCTGAAAATGCAAAAGTCATTTTGCGCGAAGAGGCGGATCATCGGCTTTCAAGCGCGGCGGATTTAAACGTTTTGGCTGATGCTGTGCGGGAGATGGTCAAAATTAAAGAAGCATAAAGCAGCTATTTGCGCTTATATTCCATCTTCTTTTTCTTATAGAGCGGCTGTTTGCCACCTTTCTTGTCGCCCTTGCTATAGGAGCTGCCACCATCTTCATCGCCGCCAATGCCCAGCGCGCGGCGGATAGCAATTACAATAAGCGTGATAAAGAACGGCGCGGCGGCCACAGCCACGGTGTATGTTTTTAAAATCGGCACAAGAACAGATTCCCAAACATCGGGGTCCATATTCTCCAAAGCCCAGTTATGGCTGTCCAAGTGATAAGCTTTCCAGACCCACCCCAAATCGCCTAAATGAAAGCCTTCCGCCAGATCAAAGCTTGAATATTCGCTGGCGACATACCAGTCATGCCCGAGCGCGGCAACCACAGGCAAAAGCATAAATCCGAGAAGTTTGAAAGACATAAGGCGTAATCCTTTGATTTGGAAATTTCATTATATCAAATTTTCACGGCGATACAAACCCTTAACAAAGCGCGCCAAACTTTCTTGTTGCACTTTGGCGTCTGTCTTTGTAACGTGCGCTTGTTCTTTCAAAAGGAGACGTGGCCGAGCGGTTGAAGGCGCACGCCTGGAAAGTGTGTATGCGGTAACCCCGTATCGAGGGTTCGAATCCCTCCGTCTCCGCCACTGCCTGTAAAACCAATGTGTTTAAGGCTTGCCTATTTTTTGCCCTGTTTTTTTTCAATAAGAAATCTTACATCATTGCCTGTCGGTGATTCATGCGCCCGCAGATCAAATTCGGATAGAACAGAGAAAATATGATCAAAAATATCGGATTGGATCTCCTCATACTCTGTCCACTTGGTCGTGTTTGTAAAAGCATAAATTTCAATGGGTAGCCCATCGCTTGTTGGGGAGAGCTGGCGTACCATCAATGTTAGCCCTTGGTGGATATGCGGGTGCGCTTGCAAAAAAGAAACTAAATAGGCCCGAAATGTACCCACATTGGTCAGCCTGCGTCCATTTATATGAATTGACATGTCGGCCTTATTTTCACGATTTGAATTTTCAATTTCTTCGACTCTTTTCTTGAGATATTCGCTTAAGAGTTCGGCTTTTTTTAAGTGTTGGCGTAACGCATCATCCAAAAACCGTATGCTGCTGGTTTCAATCAAAATACTGCGCTTAATTCTGCGCCCACCGGATTCGGACATGCCGCGCCAATTTTTGAAAGAGTCTGAGATCAGAGCATAGGTCGGAATTGTTGTGATTGTTTTGTCCCAATTTTGAACTTTGACCGTTGTGAGGGCAATATCAATAACATCCCCATCTGCGCCGTATTGAGGCATTTCTAACCAATCGCCGACTGACAGCATATTATTGGCCGAAAGCTGGATACCCGCCACCAAGCCAAGGATGGGATCTTTGAAGACCAACAAGAAAACCGCAGAGAGCGCCCCTAAGCCGCTGAGTAAAATAACAGGTGATTTATCGAGCATGATAGAGATCGCCAACAAGCCAGCGAGAACACAAGCGACAAGCTTAACTGTTTGTATTAATCCCCGTATGGGGAGCCAGTTTTTGCGTACACGCTGAAGCATGATGTCTTGAAAACTGTTTAAGAGAGAGAAGAAAGCGAAAAGGCTAAATAAGAGTATCCATTGTTCGCAAATCCCTTCTATCAGAACCCCGATAAATGTAGAGGATTCGCCAAACCAGATACCGGCTTGCATGTGAACAACAACGCCCTGAACAATAAAAGCAATGTTTCGAAATAATTTATTGGTGAGCAAAGCGCGGTGCCAGCTTTGGCCTTTATTTGCAAACCTCACGATCGCACGCTGCACGAATACGTGGAGGAAGTAATGAAGCGCAACCACAGAAAAGGCGATCCACAAAAGTATAATGATTTCAAATTGCCAATCAGAGCTACCCGGCGCGTAAGCATCTAGCCATGATAAAACAGATTGTTTAATATCACCTCGCACACTATCTAGCTCACTCATTACAACTTGTCCCTTGAAACGCGTTCATTTAATATTTTTAAGTGTCTAGGGTTGCACGAAAAAACTAGGTAAGCTAGTTGAAACATCAGGAGTTTAAATTATGAAGCCTCTCTTTTTCTTGTCAATTTTGTTTGTTTTATCATCATGTAGCCACTCAAATACGCAATATTTGGCAAATTATGAGTGTGAAAACGGCATGAAAATCGCGGCGCAATATTATCCTGACAAAGCTGAGTTGAGCATTGATGGCTTGCAAAGAGAGCTGTATCAAACGATTTCGGCATCAGGTGCCAAATATGAGACAGAAAACGGACTACAACCCGAAACCGGATTAATATGGTGGACAAAAGGGGATGAGGCCACGATGTTTGAAACGGCGCTGGATCATACAGCCACAGCCGATGATTACGCTAAAATCACTGTGTGTGCAGAGAAATAGATATACAGCGTTGATGATTATGTTATTTACCAAACAGACTTTTATTCAGTTTAATAAATTCCGCAAGGCGTTTGGTAAATAAACCATTTCGGCTGCCTTTAAGGTAAGCATAGCCGCTGAAAGCGCCGATAAAGGCTCCGATACAGTCAACAATTAAATCTTTCATCGTATCCATAAGCCCTGATTTTTGCATGTTCATGCCAAAGGTTTGATCCATTCCAAATTCAAAAATCTCCCAAATGACGCCAATGGAAACGGCAAAAGAAAATGCAAATATAGACACTAAAAATGGTGAGGCATTCAGTTTGTCACCTCTTAATAAGAGGAAAACGAGAATTGTGCCGATCATACCAAAAGCAACACCTGATCCGCCATGCAGCACCATATCCCACCACCAGAAATGATAGTAAAAGTCACCAACTTCGCCGAGAAAAAGCGAGCTGAATGTAAAAATAACGATAGCGGCCACAAAAAAAGTGGGTAATTTTACATCTGTTTTACGTTCAAATATTATGGGGCCTAAACTCAATAACAGCGCTAGGACTGTTGGAAATAGAATGTTCCAAGTGCCCGATATTGCCGCCCATATGGATATTCCGACAAGCGCTATCCATAAAGAGTGCGTGACTGTCGCTTGTTTTCTCATCGGTAAACTTTGTATGTTGTTTTTTCAGTTTCTTTTATCATAAGCTTCCTCAGCGCTCCGAGAAGTGCTATTTTTTTGTATCTAATCGTTTATTGTCTGATTGCGTTTATGAACAGGAGAATTATTTTGGCATATCATGGAAAATATAAATTACCAGCCGATTTGATGAGCGATGATGGTTTAAACCGTGACGAAAAAATTCACATGCTAAAACAATGGCGCGATGATAAAAAAGCGATCCTGCGCGCGTCTTCAGAGGGCATGCACGGCAACGACCGCCCAGATATCCTCAAGCAAATTAATAAGGCGCTTATTTCCCTCGCATAAGATCAGAAATTTAGGCGGCTGTTTCCAGTTCCTCTCGCGGGCCGAAAAATTCGAAATGGACTTGTGAGGCGGGGATGCCCCATTTCAGAAGGTCTTGATAGATATTGACCATGAAAGCTTTGGGGCCGCAGAAATAGTAATCTGCGTGGCGTTCCGGCACGAGTGATTCAATCAGTTGCGCGTTCACAAACCCTGTTGAGCAATGGCCTTGGCGATGTTTGTTGTCTTTTGCAGGGTCGCTATAGTGATAGCGAATGGTGAGGTTCGGGTGGTTTTGGGCTAAGGCATCAATTGTTGTTTTGAAGGGCTGCACCTCTTCGTTCAGGCAGCCATGGATGAAAATAATCTCTCTGTCTTGCTTGGCAGCAAGGGCGGCTTTTAAAATGCTCAAAATGGGCGTGATGCCGATGCCTGCGGCCAGCAAGACAAGCGGGCGCTCGTGATGATCTTTAACGTTCAGGAAAAACTCGCCGTAAGGCGGGGCGATCTCGATTGTATCGCCGGCTTCTTTTTCAGTGTGCAATAGGTTTGAAACATAGCCATCGGGCGTGTCTTTTTTTGCGCCCATCTCTTTTTTCACACTAATGCGGAAATAATCTTGGTTTGGCATATCAGAGAGGCTGTAATTGCGCATCGTGGAAGAGCCATCTTTTGTTGGCATCCGCACTGTAATATATTGCCCGGGCATAAAATCAGGCAAAGGGCCGCCATCTTTTGGTTTGAGATAAAAGGATGTGATGATGCTGCTTTCTTGCTCTGTGCGATCAATCACAAAATCTTTGAAGCCTGCCCATCCGCCCGCTTTTTCGGCCGCTTCTTGATAGAGCTGTTTTTCGCGGCCAATCATGATATCAGCCAAAAAGCCATAGGCTTCGCCCCAGGCGTTAATCACCTCATCCGTCGCGCCATCGCCTAACACTTCTTTAATCGAGGCCAGCAAGTTTTCGCCGACAATGGGGTAATGTTCGGGCTTGATTTGAAGCGAGGCGTGTTTATGGGCGATCAATTCAACCGCGCCGCCTAAAACTTGTAAATTGTCGATATTGGCAGCATAGGCACAAATAGCGGCCGCAAGGGCGCGTTGCTGTGTGCCGCCGGCTTGATTGGCGGGGTTAAAATAGGGCGCAACTTCGGGGTTGTGAGAGAACATGCGCTTATAAAAATGCTTGGTCAGCGTCTCGCCATGTTCGTCCAAAATGGGGGCGGTTGATTTAACGATATCGATGGTTTGTTGCGAAAGCATAAGAAGCACCTTTTATAATATATGTTTGATAGAAACAGTATGATTGTCATGGCGGGTTTGCAACCCTGTTTTATGGGCGCACGCTGTTTCGACTGTTAATGACAATGAGATATAAATCGGGAAGATATAAGCAAAGGCTTAGAGTTCTTTCATGAAAAATAGATTTTATTGTGCGAGCGCAGCAAAAAGTCTCTTGACCATGCGTGTGATATGGTTTTTTATAAGAGGAAGAGCGGGGCGCGCTGTGTGCTTTGACCGCTTATAAAAAAATATAAAAGGGAGTTTTTACAATATGCCTGAGTTTGGAATGGCTGAATATATCTGGATCGATGGCGCAGTGCCGACGCGCTATATGCGCTCGAAAACGCGGGTGGTGAAGGTTGGCAAAAATGCCACGGCGAAAGATTTTCCCGAGTGGAATTATGATGGCTCTTCGACCAATCAGGCCGAAGGGGATGATTCTGAATGTATGCTGCGCCCTGTTTGTGTGGTCAAAGACCCGCTGCGCGGCGGCGAGAACGATTATTTAGTGATGTGTGAAGTTTATAACGGCGAAGGCGAGCCGCATTCTTCCAACTCGCGCGCGCAGCTGCGCGCTGTGCTTGATGCGGGCGCGGACAAGCAAGATCCGTGGATGGGCTTTGAGCAGGAATATACATTATTCCGCAATCGTACACCGCTTGGCTGGCCTGAAAATGGCTTCCCCGGGCCTCAAGGGCCGTATTATTGCGGCGTGGGCGCGGATGAAGCGTATGGCCGCGAAGTGGCTGAAGGCCATGCCAAAGCCTGTATGGACGCAGGGCTTGTTTATTATGGTTTGAACGCTGAAGTGATGCCCGGACAGTGGGAATTTCAGATCGGCTATCGCGGCGACAAAAGTGAGCCGTGCGGCGCGCTGACAATGTCGGATCATTTATGGCTGGGGCGCTGGTTGTTATACAGAATTGCAGAGCCGATGGGCATTGTTGTTTCAACAGACAACAAGCCTGTGCGCGGCGACTGGAACGGCGCGGGCATGCACACGAACTTTTCGACCGTTGACACGCGCGATGCGAAAAAAGGCGCAAAAGCGATGGAAGATGCGATCAAGGCGCTGGAGCAAAAGCACGCAGAGCATATCAAGCTTTATGGCTATGGTCTGAGCGCACGTTTGACGGGTGATCATGAGACGTGTGATATCAACACATTCAAAGCCGGCCTTGCTGATCGCGGCGCATCGATCCGTATTCCTCGTTCAGTGCAAGAGCAAGGGTGTGGCTATTTAGAAGATCGCCGCCCGGGTGCGAACGCTGACCCTTATCTGGTGGCAGCGCGCATTTCGGCAACGATTTGCGGGATAGATGAGGCGATCATGAAGTTTTCATCATGGCCTCGTCAGGACGCCAAGCTGAAATCAGTCGCGGCTTAAAAGCGCAGAATAAATTTTGAAGAGCGCGGGGATCATTGCCCCGCGTTTTTTTATGCAGGATTTTAAGATAGGTGCCTCTTAATCGGTGCGACCGCTCCGCGCGGCGCGTGCCGCGAAGCCTGCGTGGCGTTTGAACGCATCTTACAAAGCAAGCTCATCTTCAAAGAAGATGATATTTTGGTTGTATAGGGTAACGAGGAAGGCGGCTATGTTTTTAGGGTCGCCGTAAGGCTCGATCTCTGTTTGGCCAAAGGGCGCGCTTTGGCAGATGAGATCGATGATGGGTTGCAGAGAGTGATCGATCTCGATCATGTGACCATAGGCGGCTAGGTTGATGGTTTTATCGCCGTTTATTGTGCAGATCTTGATGTAATCAGGGCGCAGCAATTTTGCGCCTTTTTTTAGTTTTTGTGCAAGAGCCGCGCTGGTCAAAGGCGTGTCTGGTTCTCTGTCTTCGGGCGGAATATCGCCGTTCTCGGGGCTTGTGAAAAACTCACCGAGCCAGTTTGAAAAATCGTCTGCTTGAAGCGCGTCATTCATTGTGTTTTGGATGCTTGTGATCGCATCGCGCGCCAGCGTAAAGCCTGCGCTTTGTTCGTTTAAGCCTGCGCCGGTATAGCGCGGTAAAGCGTTTGCGGCGCGCTCTTGTAAATAGTGACCATATTCGATGAAGAGATCAGAAATATCAGGCCCTAAAAACCCGATTGAAAAGGTCATGGCGTGGTCAAGCGTGCGCCCATCATGGGCGAAATGCGGCGGGATATAGATGACATCGCCTGTGGTGACTTCAAATTCTGTGCCTTCAAAATCGGCGGGAATTGTTTTGTGCCCGCCTTCAACGGCTTCATTTTCGACCTCAATAAATGGCGCATGCCCCACTTTCCAAGCGCGTTTGCCGATGCCTTGCACCAAAAACACGTGGTAGCTGTCTGTGTGTGCGCCAACTGTGCCACCGATGGCGGAATAACTAACCATGATATCATCCATCAGCCAGCGCGGGGCGAAGGGGAAAGCGGCCAAAAGCGTGGCGGTTTGGGGGTGGAACTGCTCGACATTTTGCACCAAAAGACTCCAGTTTTGATCGCCGATATCATCATAGCGGCTTTCATCAAACGGGCCATGTTCAAAATCGCGCTTGCCGTTTTCATCCATTGTGACAAGGCGCGCTTTTATGTCGTCTTCTATCGACAGCGCCGCGAGCGTGTCGGCATCAATCAAACCATCAATCGTTGTTTTTGTAACGCCGCCGCGCACGACAAAGGGCGCGCGATTCCAGTATTTTTCGTAAAAATCAGACGCGGCAGGGAAGGCATCAAGGCAATCAATGATGGATGAGGGCGCAGCATTTTTGGTCATGTTTATGAAAGCCGATCTTATATAAATTTGCGAATTTCGGCGAGAAAGACATCGCCATATTTTTCAAGCTTAGATGCGCCGACACCCGGCACTAAGCGCATATGGTCGGTTTTTTCGGGTTTGAGAAAGACCATATCGAGCAGCGTTTTATCGTGGAAAACGACATAGGGCGGGACGTTATTTTCTTTGGCGATGGACAGGCGCAGGGCTTTGAGCGCGGCGAACATATCAATATCTTCTTGTTTTTCAAGCGCGGCGGCGGGGTCGGTTTTGCTTCCGCTGCGGCCTGATGAAGAGCCGCTTGATTTTGTTTTGGGGTCGATGCGGCACATCAAAGGCGGTTTTTCTTTTAAAAACGCCGCGCCGTTTTCGGTGATTTTAAGGCCGCCATGCGCGTCCATATCCACAAATAAAAGCCCGCTTGCCACCATCTGGCGGATAATGCTTTGCCATTCTTTGGCGCCGCGTTCGCCGCCGATCCCAAAGGTGCTGACTTTATCATGGCCGAATTTTTCGATGCGGTCGGTTTTGTGGCCTAAAAGAACATCAACGACATAGGCCCCGCCAAACATCTGGCCTGTGCGGTAGATGCACGAGAGTAGTTTTTGCGCCGCGATGCTGCCATCAAAGGTTTTGGGCGGGGTCTGGCAGGTGTCGCAATTGCCGCAGGCCGCGCCATCATCATCAAAATAGCGCAGCAAAATCTGGCGGCGACAGGTGGCGCTTTCGCAATAGCCCATAAAGGCGGTGAGTTTTTGGTGGCTGATGCGTTTTTGCTCTGGCGGGCTGTCTGCGCCCTCAATCATTTGGCGCTGGAGCGCGATATCTTGCAACCCATACACCATCCATGCCACGGCGGGCAAGCCATCGCGCCCCGCGCGGCCAGTTTCTTGGTAATAGGCTTCGATATTTTTGGGCAAATCGAGATGCGCCACAAAGCGCACATCGGGCTTGTTGATTCCCATGCCGAAGGCGATTGTGGCGACCATGATGATGCCTTCTTCGTTCAAAAAGCGGCGCTGGTTGGCGGCGCGAATGTCGCCGCTAAGCCCCGCGTGATAGGGCAGGCTTTTATAGCCTTGCTCGCTGAGCCACTGCGCAGTTTGTTCGACCTTGCGGCGCGAGAGGCAATATATAATGCCGCTTTCATCGCGGGCGCGGTCTTTTAAAAACGCCATAAGCTGGGAGCGCGGATTGTTTTTAATCGCCACATCATAGCGGATATTGGGGCGGTCAAAGCCAGCGACGTACAGCTTGGGAAGAGACAAACGCTCGGTTATGTCTTTGCGGGTGGGCGCGTCGGCTGTGGCGGTCACGGCAAGGCATGGCACGGAGGGGTAGCGGGTGCGAATAAGCGAGAGCGCGCGATATTCGGGGCGGAAATCGTGACCCCACTGTGAAATACAGTGCGCTTCATCCACGGCGAAAAGCGCGAGGGGGATATCATCCAAAATATCCAAAAATTCATCATTCACCAGCCGCTCAGGAGCGATATACACCAGATCAAGAGCGCCAGCGCGCAGATCATTCATCGCGCCGCGCAGCGTGTCATAATCAAGGCCAGAGTGGATGCAGGCGGCTTTGACGCCCAGTTCTTTCAGTGCGATCACTTGGTCGTCCATCAGCGCAATCAGCGGCGAGATGACAACGCCTGTGCCGTCCATGCAAAGCGCAGGAATTTGATAGCACAGCGATTTGCCGCTGCCTGTGGGCATCAGCACAGCGCAGCTTTTGCCAGCAATCACATCATTGATGATCGCCTCTTGCTCGCCGCGAAAGCTGCTATAGCCGAAGATGGTCTTTAAAACCTCAAGCGGGCTTAAAGTGTGCAGCGATTGTGTGTCTAATAAAGGCAGAGCCATGATGCATCTTTGTTTTGTGATTGTTACCCCACCATAGCGGGCGGGACGCGCCCCTGTCTAACAGATAATCATCATTGGTCTGCCAAGCCTTGGATAAGTTTTTTTATACTCTTTGCGTTATTTCATTTTGGGGCGATGGCCGGGATAGTCATCCGATAGCGTAACGATCTGGCCTTGTGCGATGAAAAATTCTAGATAGGGCTTGATTTCAAAAGCGACAATGGCGTTTGCATCGGGAAAATGTTTGTTGGCGACGTCCTTGAGCTGGCGAAGCGCATCGCTCATTTCAACGCCGATTTCAGCCGCATAGCCAAATTCTTTTTGAATGCAGTCTCTGTAGTGTAGCCTCGTTATATAAAGCGCGGGTCTGGTTTCTGGCGGCTGTGACATGATATTTTCTTTCTGATAAAACCGATATAATTTTGCCTTAACATAGAGCCTCTTTTCGGGTGCTGTCAAAATCATGAATAAGCGTCGTCTTTTTGTGCTGTTTTTGACTTTTAAGCGTGTTTTGTTTAAATATACATAATAACAAAAATTGATAGGATTTTCTTGATGGATATTTACCAACCGCGTGCCAATATATTGATCGATTTGAACGCGAAACAATGCCGTGAAGTTTTTGAGGAGAGCGCTGGAATGAGCGTGGCAGGGCGCGATGCTTTCCTGTCTGATCGCCATCTCAGTCTATCTTTATTTCAGTGGCCTGCCAGCAAAATGGCACTCTTGATGAGCGCGGCGGACGGCTTTATGGATGATGTCGATATCACCAACCGCGAGATGAAAATGATTGAGCGCGAGGACGGAATGGTTGATGTCCGCCTCAATGCCACAATCTGGACAAATGTTGGCCAATATGTTGCCCTACGCCACACGCTTTTAAACATGCTTGAACAACAAGCGCCGCAAGAACTGCCAATGTTCAAAGCCTTTGAAAAAGCGTCCCTTTCGCTCCACTACCCCGCCCGTCACATGATTATAGAAGACGGCGTCGAAGTCGGCACACGCGAAACCGAGACGATGGTGTGCCTGCAAAGCGCGGTGGCTGTTAAAGACGGCATGATCGCCGCCGATCTGTCCGATATTCATGATGATGAAGCCGAGCAGGCAAATGCGGGCTTGTTTACGCAATGGTTTGAAAAAGGGTTGTCCGCTCAGGCGGTGTTATTGCCATTTCCCCGCGCACCGCGCTTATCGTCGCCGACTTAAAATAACACACTCATTTTTATATCTCAGCGGGTTTATATCTCAGCGGGCTCATATCTCAGCGGGTTAGATCAAGCAGGACACTGCGCTCTATCTTAGCACGGATTTGCTCTGGCTTACGAGCGCGGTCTGTTTCGATATTGATTGTGTGCGTTACGGCTGCGAAACATTTTTGTAGTTCTGTGATCGCTGTTTTGTCCAGTGGACCGATGCGTGTGTGGCGATCAAATGTTTCGGCTAATACGGAAAGTCTATGATTGGCCTTAATCAGTGGTGAGCGGTTGATGCTCAGCTCAGTGGCGCTTAATGTGTCGGTGGCTTGCTTGACAACTTTGGTTAATATCGCTGGATCAACTTTAAGATCTTTGATTTTAACCGCATGGGTCAAAATAATTTGTAGATTGGCTTCAAGAGTTTGGATAATAGCGGCGTTTTGTGGATTATCAGAAGTTTGAGGGTGTGGGGTGCTTTGTGAAGGTGCGCGTGCTGGCTTTCGCAGATCCTTAAGAACGATTTTAATCGTGCTGTTACCATAATTTGTGTGCCCTTTATTATCGAGAATTACGTCTTCAATCACCTCATGGCTCATAAGCGCGTCGCGCAAAGCAAAAAATTCGGGGCAATCGTCACTAATCATGTCTTCCAAGAATATGAAAGCGCCAGCGTGCCAGTCTTCTTCATGCATTTTATCATATCGATCATCGACGCCGCGCAAAATTTCAGCAGGATTTAAAGAGGCAATCCGCAAAGCGTCTTTTTGTGCTTTGCGCGCTTGAACCGACGCAACGGATAAATCCATGCGCGCTATGTCTTTTAATGTTTGTGGAAAATCATTCTTATGCAAAAATTTCATCCTCATCCTCATTCCCCTAATTTATATGTAAATTTAATTTCATGAGTAATCAGAAATATCACGAAAGTCAAATTTATGAGCGAGGTAATATAAAATGGTGGGCCTAACGAGAGAAAGCTCGAACCAGCTTTTTCAGGCCCTTGAGGAGTGGGAACGCCATCTCGCATCATTAGACGCTGAGCGTCTGGGGTGCGATCATGATCAGTTCACGCCCTGAATTCAATAAGATAGCCTCTGAAGAGGTGGTGGAGAAAAAGAAGTATCCGCCGCCGTTTTCACTGCGCCTGACGTATGAAGAGCGCGAACAGCTTGAGGCTCAAGCGGACGGAAAGCCGCTTGGCGCGTATATTCGCGAGCGTTTGCTCGGTGATGATGTCGCTCCGCGCACGCGGCGCGGCAATAGCCCTGTTAAGGACAAAGAAGCGCTTGGCCGCGTCATGGGTGCGCTCGGCGCAGCGCGTTTGTCGGCAAACCTGAACCAGCTTGCGAAGGCTGTGAACATGGGCTCGCTGCCCGTCACTCCTGAGACTGAAGCGGAATTACAGGAAGCCTGCCGCAAGATCGCTGATATGCGGGACGATCTGCTGCGCGCCCTTGGCGGCGGCATGGAAGACGGGCCATGATCCTCAAGGCTAAAGAGCGCGGTGATGCTGCGCAGCTCGCCCACTATCTCCTTGATCAGCGGGACAACGACCATGTCGAACTGCATGAAGTGCGCGGCTTTGTCAGCGATGATCTGATCGATGCTTTCGGCGAAGCCCATGCCATCGCGCAAGGCACGCGCTGCGATAACTATATGTTCTCGATGTCCTTCAACCCGCCTGAAGGCGAACAAGTCAGCATTGAAGCCTTTGAGAAGGCCATCGATCAAGTCGAAGAAAAGCTCGGCCTGCAAGGCCAGCCGCGCGCGGTTGTCTTTCACGAGAAAGACGGGCGGCGTCATGCCCATGCGGTTTGGTCGCGGATCGATACTGATCGTATGCGCTCAATCAATATGAATCACTTCAAAGCCAAGCTGCGCGATGTATCGCGTGAACTGTTCATAGAACATGGCTGGAACATGCCGCGCGGGCTGGAAGATCAGCGCTTGCGTGATCCGCTCAGCTTTTCGCGCGCAGAATGGCAACAAGCCAAGCGCGTCGGGGTCGATCCGAAGGAACTGAAGGCCGTTTTCAAAAAGGCCTGGGAGTCGTCAGAAAACCGCGCCGCTTTCGCGCAAGCGCTCAAAGAACGCGGCTTTGTCCTGGCGCAAGGTGATTGCCGCGCGTTTGTAGCGGTCGATTATCGCGGCGAAGTCTATGGCATCGCCCGCACGGCGGGCGTGAAGGCCAAAGACGTAGCGACCAAGCTGGGTGATCCGACTGATCTGCCGTCCGTCCAAACGGTCAAGACTGAGATCGCTGGCCGTATGACGGGCAAGATCAGAGAATTCATCGAACAAGCTGAGCGCGATGCAAAGCGGCGATCTGCCTATATCGGCTTCCGCAAGGCGGAAGTCGTCGGGCGTCATCAAGACGAACGCAGGCAGATGACAGAGGCGCAAGAAAAGCGCTGGCAAGCGGAAACGCTGGCGCGCGCTGAGCGTCTTCCAAAAGGCATGTCAGGCATCTGGCAACGCTTGACGGGTCGTTATGCCAAGGTGAAAGCACAGAACGAAACCGAAGCGCTTGAGGGGTTGCGCCGTGATCGCATCGAAAAGGATGAACTGATCTCCCGCCAGATTGAAGAACGCCAAAAGCTTCAGCAAGATATTAAGACGCAGCGAGAGGCTGCTCAGGCGGAACTGCTGCAACTGCGTGCGGATGTGGCTGAATACATGACGCTGGATAATCAAGGCCAGGATCACGAACACGATCATAGCCGCAAGCCTGATCATGATCCTGACGGCGATGATGATGGGCCAAGGCCAAGACCGCCCCGCTCGCGGCGCAGACGTGGCTTTGAGCCGTAAAGATGTGAGGGGCGCAGTTTGCGCCCCTCAGTCTTCCAAAGCGATTTCGACCATCCGTTCGATATATTCTTCGGTGGTCAGATATCCGGCCCACTCCCCCGCTGGCCCTTTTTCATCTTTTGATAGACGCACGGCTTTCTCAAAAGCCTTTTTGCTTATCGTGATTGTGATCTCAACTTCATCGTCTGACATGATTTTGGTCTCCATTACTCGCTTGTGGGCTTCTAGCCTGAACTGGGCTGGCGGACTAGGTCAGCCCGTTTTGATAAGTCGCAGTGAACTTTTCT
>Ga0307934_1000081_pt1 | contig 73045 bp, 83 predicted proteins | sample OrgLakmetageno90_FD_201838 | JGI IMG/M metagenome (GOLD analysis project Ga0307934, IMG submission 201838) | Saline water microbial communities from Organic Lake, Antarctica - #90 | ecosystem: Environmental > Aquatic > Non-marine Saline and Alkaline > Saline | place: Antarctica: Organic Lake...
AAAAAAAACCTTTCAGTTTATTTAGGTGAAGTAATATGTGGGAATCAATGGATAAAGCTAAAGAAACTAATAAGTCATATAGAAATTCTATTTATGAACTTAAACTTGAAAAATGAGATGATGTATCATATCAAGATATATTAAATATAGAAGATAAGTATAAACCAGAATGATTTAAAGATAATTTTACACATATTATTTGAAATACTCTATTAAGTACAAATAACTCAGTAGACTCTATTAAAGAAACTGATGTAAAAAAGATTCGTGACATATATAAGTCTGAATGAATTAATACTTGAGATTTTACTAATAAAATTAAAAATCTATTCCAGAGTTGAGATAATCAAATAAAATCTGATATAGATTCTGCTATTAAAGCAGAAGCAGACTACATGAGATTACTTACTAATAATTCAACTCTTACAGAACAGAATTTAAATGATTATGATTATTACAATAAGATATTAAACGAAACAGATATTCCTGCTAAAATTATTGCAGATGATTATTCTTTTATGGAATGATATCAAGAAATGGTGAATTACTATTGAGAGAACTTAGCTAAAGAAAAAATAAAAAAAGATAATGATGAATATATAAAAGAAATACTTTTATTAAATGAGTTTGTTAAAAAAATCTGAAATACAATAGATTGATTAAATGATACATTTAAAGTTGATGTATCATGAATATGATCATGAACTTTTGTAGATAAATCCAAAACAGATATTACATGAAAAGAATTACTATTAAAAATAAACAAACTAAAAGATGTAAATGATAAAGCAATCGAAGCTGCAACATGAATGAATAGAGATGAATATAATAAAGTAAATGAGATAGCTGATAGGAATACTGAAATCTGATCTTTTGATTTAATAACCACAAATGCCCTTAAAGAATCAAAAGAAGTAAAAGATCAAATGATTCAATATGAATATCTATGATGATCAGAAAGAAGTACTAAACAATCAGAAATAATACAAGAGATTATAACAAAGAATACTTTTGATAGTATAGAAAATAATATTTCTGATATTGATCAAAAAAATAGTGTATCTCAAATAAAAAACAATTATCTAGATGCAAAACAAACATTAAATAGATTTAATGATAACGTAAGTAGAACTTACTATAGCAAAGTAAGTCAATGACTTTATCCAGACTTGCCAGAAAAAGAATGAAAAGAAGAAGTAACTGAATTACTATTTAATCAATTAGAAGACTCTGAAAAAAGATTAATAAGACAATGACTAGATACTGTTTCTTATTCAAGTGCATTTATGCAAATAGCAAGATGAAAGGACAATATGTCTTCGTGACTAAAAGAAATGGATATAGCAAAAGCTGCTCTATGAACCTGGAACTTTTTATCATGATTTACTGCTGTTGCATTTGAAACATGATGAGAGATAATTGAATCTTGAATAAAAAAAGATGATAAATTATTATGAGATGTAAAGTCATATAATTCATGATATATTAATGCAAATGAATGAATTGTTGAATCTATGAAAAATATAGCAACAAATGATTTAGATGCTGTTATTACTGGTATATGATCAATATTATTAAATCCAAATAAAACATCTGTATTAAAATCATGAAGTTATATATGAAGATTAAATCAAGTAAATTCTCAACTTGAAGCTATTCAAGAAACATATAATAAAACATCAAAAACATCTAAAGTTATTAATAAATTAATTACTTGAAAAAAACTTAATTCAAGAGAACAAAATATTGTAAATAAAAATACTCAGATACTGAACCTTTCAAAAGAAAGATATGATATTGTTAATAATACAAAATATATAAGTGAGGTATCTAAATCAAAAGATTTTATAGATTGAAAGGATACTGAAAATATTATTGAAAAAATGAGGTTCTTTAATGAAACTAACTCATTAGCAAATAAAACAACTAAATTCATATGATTTCAGACCGATAGTATACTTACTTGATTCAGAGCTGATGCAGGTATCAATCAAGCACTATGAGTGACTGTAGATGACCAAGTAGTGAAAGAGGACTTTTTCTTTAATATAATATGAGATACTATAATGTGATCTGTTGCTTTATGATTTTGAAAAAAATTATTTAAACATGACCAAGAAGTTTCTGATATAATGAAAACACTTCCTTGAAATAAAGAATTATCAGAATGAATAAATCTGATTCAAAGAAGAATGTATGATTTAAATGGATGAATAGTTATTAGTAAATCAGAGACACTAAATATATTAAAATCTAGTATGAGTGTACTAGGTTCTTTTTCGTCTAAGTCTGCAAGACTAGATAACTTTGATAACATAATAAAATTTACTGATGATGTATTATGAATGTCTCCTAAATCTAGCAATTCAGTAACTGACTCATGAATAATTATATCATTTAATGATAATCTTTCTAAGTTTATAGATCAAAATAAAAGACTATCTTACTTCAATGACTTGTATAATAAAGCATTATCTAGTAAATCTCCTAGTAAATCTAAGAATGTAAATTTTTATAAAGCAAAAATAGAGCAGGAATTAAATCTTATAGAAGCATTATCTGCATCTGTAGCTAAAAAAGAAAAACTACTTTCTAAATTTAAACAAAATAAATCATCATACATGTGATGAACACTTAATATAGAGTCTAAGAATTTACAAGCTGAGATATATAAAAGTTTAGATATTAAGATTAATAAACTTAAGAAGAATTTAAAATGAAATAAAAAAGTAGATACAAAAGACTTAATGAATTATCTTGAAGAAACTATATCAGAATATGATGAGTCATTTAAAGGCTGAAGAAAAATAACAATGTATGATACATATACATGACAAGAAATAATCATTGATGAAAAACAATATATAATACAGTCTAAGGCTTTATCTGAAAGAGAATGAATATCTCTTAATGAAGCAAAAGAAAAAATATTAAAATCATGATGAATGTCTATTAACATGGATATGGTTTATGCTGATATAAAAGACTGATTATGAAATTACAAAAGAATATATTGATTTTCTGATAAACAATTAATCAAAACAATCGAAAATAATTATGGGATAAAGATATCAAGTTTAGATATAACTACAACAAAAGAGATAAATAAAATTCAAAATTTTACTGAATGAAATTCTAAAGCTTCAAAAGTAAATAAAGATTTTTGAAGTACTATTGAAATTAGTCATCAATCTAAAACCAAATTTAATGCATCATTTTCTAAATGATCTTTTGATATTAAAAAAATAAAAGAATATATTTCTTCTTATTCTGATGAATCTAATCCTTTAAATATAAAAAAGTGAGTAGAGGAATTAAATAAAGAAATATCAAAACTCATTGATGATGTTGAAGTTACTGAAGCCATGATTATTTCTAAGATAGAATCAAATACTCCTAGATTATTATTATCATGATCTACTATATTTTCTATAAATACTAAAGAATTACTTTCTTCTAATAGTGAATTTAAGTTAATGGATGAGGCAGCTCAAGAAAGTATTTGAATAAAACTCAATAATATAATATCTTGATTCGAAGTAAAATACTACAATGATATTTTACAAAAAGAATTATGAGATTCTGTAGTATGAAAAACTACATCATTATGACATTGATCAAAACCATATAAAGAAGTTTTAAAAGAAACATCATTAGGTAACAAACTCATCACCTTAACTCATTGAAGTACATTCAAGCATCATGATGATAATTGGAATGAGATTATTTACATAATGCCATCTGGGTGATTAAAAAATAAAAAAGAATTTTCTCTGTCATACAAAAATGCTGTTGTTAATATGGATAAGAAAATGTCTGCTACTGCTGTATTTAAACCACTAAGAGAATATGCATTAAGTGTAATCACTGACCTGTGACGAATAAAAGAATATAGATGAATAAATGATAATCTAGCAACTTATTATGATATAGCATCTGAAGATAATAAATTTAATTACCTATCATACATAAATGATTTATTTAAAGATTCTTCTAAGCAAGGATCAAAGAATATAGAAGAGGTTAAATCTATTATATCTTATTTAAAAAATAATATACTTGATGGTTGAGAGACTGAAATTGATATTGCTATTACAAAAAACTTTATTCATAATTTATTCTTAAATAAAAAATGAGTAGATTCTTTTATTCAAAACTATAGTGCTACAGATAACAATGCATTAGCATTAAGAAATATATTATTATCTGATACATCATTAACTTGAATAATAAATAAGAAAACAAGTAACGCTATTGAGAAAGCAGATAATAAAATTATAGAAGATTTAATCAAAAAAACTTATAACGAAGAAAAGTTTAAATTTGATTCAATATCTACTTTATCTCAATCAGAAATAAATAATTTAAGATTAAGGATTAAAAAAGCAAGAGATGATAATTCTTCTGCTTCTACTTTGTTAGAACTTAATAATAAATTGAAGACACTTATAGGATATAAATCTAAAGAAAAATTTATTTCTTTTTCTGATTATAGAAAAAATAATATTGGTATAGCATTATACCAAGACTTTTATAACAAAGTTCAATCTAAAATTATTAATGATGCAAATAAGTTTACTCATCAATCAATAAATAAAAGAAAAGCCGAAGCTAAAAAACTTATAAAATTAAATAAACTTTCTGTTAAAGAAAGGAATAGAATAGCAAAAGAACTGCAAGCATATTCTGATTTATGAGATAATTTAGACATAACAAAACAGATAGAAAAATTATATCTGAATAAGTCTAAAGCAAATGTAGTTATAAAAGAACACAGAAAGGCTCTTAAAGCTCTTGAAAATACATTAGGTAGTAATGTATCAGATGATGAAAAGTATCGTCTTATGGATGATTATATGATGTTAAATCAAAAAGAATTAGATGACATGTATATCCTCCTCAATAAAATTGATTCTATAGTTGTTCCTTGAAAACCTAAAAAACCTAAAGAATCTAATTTAAAAGACTTTCCAGAACAAGTATATTTAGATGTAAGTGACAATGATCTCAAATCATTAAGATCTGAACTTGTAAAAACTATTTCTAATATAGAAAAGTCTTTCAATAAGATAAGAGAAATAGATAGTTTAAAAGAAACTAATTCATTCAAATATTCTATAGAAGAAATTAAAAAAGTTTCTGAAGAAATTGAAGAACTAAAATTAACGAATGAATCCTTTAATGATTTATATTCTAGTATTAAAGTACATATAGATAATGGTAGTGATATAAAAGACTTAAGATTTCAAAACACAGCAGCAGATGAAATCACATATGTTATAAATTGAAATACAGAAACTATAAGCTTCTGATGAAATTTATCTCCTAAACAAGTAGATGCTTTAACTTCTATACTAAGAAAGATAGAAAAAAATAATGCTTGAGTTACGTGACTTAAATTAGATATAGAAGAAATATCATCAATATGAGATGATATACTTCAAGAGTCTGAAGTATCAACTGTTATATATAAAGATATAACAGATTCATTATTTTTAAATTACACCTTACGAGATGAACATTCTATAATTGACTCTGCTTTTAAAGATGCATATTCTAAGAATGTAGATTGAGTTCAAAATTTTTCATGAAGAGAACTTATGTGAATGCTTTATAAAAAAGAATGAAGTGATTTTAGAAAATTTATAGATTCACTCTATGTGACAGATATATCTAAAATAGAATCTTACTCTAAAAAGTTTGAAGTATTCTTAGAAGATATATTAAAAAACTCAGAGTATTCATACAGATGAATAGACTGAGTTATTACTACCTTAAAATGAAAAGATATAATTCCACTTATAGATATAAAAAAACTAAAAAATAGATTTGCTAATATAAGAAATCAAGACAATGGCGAAGCTGTTTTAAAAATGTCTAGCTGAATTAACTCAAAATGATTTTTGGAATTTGAATATTGATCAACTCAATTTTTAGATCTTCCTATTATTTATAGGAATATCAAAGAATCTAAATGAACTTCTATTTCTAAAAACCTTAGATATATAGATTGATTTTCTATAAAGAATTTATCTAGATTCATGAAAACTGCTGATTCTATTAAATTCATGAAAAAAGAACAAAGAGTTATTTTTGATGAACTTACTAAAAAGAATTATATTTGAATAATTAATTGAACTGATTTTCCAGAAAATTTCTCTTCTGGTTGAAAAAAAATCTGATGATATTGATTATCTCAAAAACTCAGATCTAATCTAAAATTACAAGAATGAGAAATACTAGGTTTATGATTCTGAAATAAAGATGGCTTTACTTTTGTATATAAAAATACAGATATAGATTTTTCTTGAGTTTCTTATCAAGATAGAATGAAAATAACAGAGCTCGCATATTTTTATGATATGTGAATAAATGCTTGATTCATTAATATAGATATTTCTGAAGCTAGAAATTTATGGAAATCATTTATAAAAGATTTTAATTCATCTTCTAAAAAAGATTTTGATTCATTTCAAAAATATCTTTTTGAGTATAAATGAAAAAAAAGTAAATTAAAATTAACAGATATTATGTCTGGTTCAAAACCAGATAAAGATCTAACTGATTTTGAGTCTTGAAAGAAATCATTCAAATCTAGTTCTGACAACATTAAAAAAAGATTAAGTAGTTCTTCTTCTACTAAGAATTTATTTCAATGATATAAATGAGAAAAAGCTATATACGATTGAGATATTAGTAGTTACTTAAAATCTAATTGATTAAAAACTGTAATCATAGATGAAGTAAAAGAAGATTGATTACTATCAATCATGGCACAATGAAAAAATAATAAAGAAAAAATTTCTTTATTTAAAGAGTATGCAAACAATCCAGAAAGATTATGGAACATAGATAAAATTATTAATAAACCAATGGATGATTGATCTGAATTAACAGATGAGTACATCCTAAAAAGAATTGATAGATATTATTTATCTGACTACGAAGATGGAACTTGATATGCAACTCGTGATATATGAAAAATAAATAAACTCATTAATAATTGAAGTGATACTATAATAAAAACTCATATACAATGAACATCAGAAAATTGAAAAGTTAATTTATGAAAATGATTAATCAATACTTTTAATATAAAACATAATTGAAGTGACTTATCAGAAACATTAATTATCTGAAAATGAATGCATAAAATAAAATGAGATTATTTAGATTTAAGTTCAGAAAAACACACTATAGAAATAAACTGAAAAATGTATAATGTTATATGAATAGATGATAATGTAGATTACTCTTATTTTAAAGAAGCAACAAGCACATCAGCTAAGACTAAAGAAATGGTTTCTATAGATAGTATTATCTGAGCATTCGATCAAATATATGTTGATGCATTCCATGATCTCACTAAAAATAAAATAACAGATCTTGTTAAAAACTTTGAAAAAACATATATATCTGATGGTGAATTACCAAGTCTTTATTGAGACTTAAATAGAATTATTAAAAAGCTTTATGAAACAAGAGATGAGATTCAGTACTCAGATCAATATTTTAAAAACAAGTTTAATCAGTTATTTTCTGATATAAAAAATGTTATTGAAGAAACAAGAACTGAATGATATTGATTTAAATCTTTTAAATTGGATCCTAATCTACATCCTGATACTGTAAAAATACATCCTGAGAATCCTCTATATAAAAAGATAGAAAAAGAATTTGAGTGAGACAATAAATATATTGTTATAACGAGAGCTCCTGTATCTGATAGATATGTAAGTGGTTTATATAAAATAGTATTAGATGATACTATGGATAAAAAGCATATAAAGGTTCATCCAGAAACTGGTTTAGATAAACTAAGACTTGATCATGATGGTGACACTGTAACAGCATATAATCCAAAGAAAGAATATGGTTCTATATTAACAAGAGCTGTTTATTGAAACGCTCAATTATTATCTCCTAATGACATAGTAGATGGTAAGAAACTTATTGATATGAATGATGATGAGTTTTTTACTCATATAGATAATAATTATGATTTTGAAAATTGAGTAAGACTTAATGATTATATTGAAGCAAAAGAGGTAGATGAACTTACAGGTGAAGTAAGTAATGAATATACATCATTTATAAGTAAAACTCTTATAGCTCAACAAGCTGATAAAGATATATCTATTTGAGCATCTTCTGTAAGAACTGCTGATATAATGAATAGATCAGTACAAAGAATAGTAAGAGCTTGAAGTAATAAAGCTAATATCGAATTTAGCAAACTAAATCCAGATGTACAACGTGCAATATTAAAATGATATTTATGAAAAGATATTCATGATATACATATATATGAATCTATTATTAGTTGAGATCAATCTAAGTTTATTGATCAATTAAATAAAGAATGAATGCCATGAGGAAAATATTTTATTGATGGGAAAAATAAATATTCTATTACTAGAATGTTTAACGAAATAAAAAGCAAAGCATGAAAAGAAATATTTTTAAAAAAAGTTAAATATAATTTAACTAATAATAAATGAATTACTCTACCATTAGGAACATCAATAAGACAAATAAATTTAGAGCATAGAAAGCTATCTAATTTTAGATTAACACAAGAAGATTTAGAAAAACTATCTTTAGTAAAACAAGATAAAAGATTTGCTGTAGAATGATGAGAAGTCCTCAATACATTCTTTGATTTCGCTAAGTCATGAAAAGATTTTATCCCAGAAGACTTTGATAGAAAAATGGTTGAGCTTATGTTTCCTTGAGTTGATTATGAGAAGATTTCTCCATACCTAGAAAACATAAGTAAATGAAACAAAGTTCAATGGAAGTATTGAGTTAATATAACGGACCCACAATTCCAAAGAATTTTAAGTGACGATGTTTCTTGAGATATATCTTCCTTATGGAAGTTTGCTCATGACTCTTTAAATGATTATTTAAAAATTCAAGCTGCATCAAATGAAATTCCATTTCTTTTAAAGAAATATAAAGAATATTTATCTCCAGAAGAAATAAATACTTTTGATGAAATATTTTATAATAAGTGACTTGATGTATGAAGTCAGAAAGTAATTAATAGTATTATAGAAAACAATAAATCAATCAGTGAAATAATGTTTGCTAAAACTTGAAGTCATATTGATTCTATTTCTTACTTAACCAATAAACAAAAAGAAAACTTATATGAGCATATAAAAAATAAAATACCTAAAGAAATTAAAGATACATATATAGAAATATCTACATATCAAGATTTAAAAAAGAACACAAAGAAGTTTTTCAATCAGGTATTAAAACTTAGAGAAAAATGAACTGATGAAGATATTATATATATGACGTTATTTATAAAGACTCTAAGTGCAGATTTCAATAAAACAATGAAGACTCATAACACTAATAATGTATCTATTCAAAATACAATGAATGATAATATTATAAAACAATATATTGAATCTACTGTATGAGTAAAAGAATCTATTATTAAAAATAGTTTTAAGAACTTAGATATAGATACAAAGAATGAATATCTAGAAAAGCTTTCGTACATTTCAGATAATTTAAATAAACAAATACAAAAAAAGAATACATATATTAGTGAGATAAAAGATAAATTTAAAATTAGTTCTCAAGATTTAGATATTGAATATCAAGATAATGTAAAACTTTTAGATGAGTCTTATAATGATTTATTAAACAAAAGTCTTGAGCTTGAAAAAATGAATCAATCTAAAAAATCTTATTTTATAAAAAAAGAAAAATACGATTCTGATTTAAAAAAGTATTACGATTCTAAAAAAGAATTAGAAAAAACTTATTCACTTAATAAAAGAGAAGTAAAAGAATACGAAGATATGATTTTAGAAATAAGTCGTATTAAAATAGAAGAATCAAATCTTATTAAAGAAGCTCAGTCTATACTATGAACAACTACTTCTTCTAAAGAAGATATTGCTAAATTATTAAAAGACAGAATAGGTGAATTAGATGCTAATATAGAAAGATGATCAGACGAGTTTTTATTAGAATTAAAGCTATGACAAGAGAATATAATTTTAGATTGAGATTCATATAAGATAATTTCTTGAGATGAAACAAAATCTTATAAAAGAGTTTCTGATTATACTAATGCTAAATTTATTGCTAAAGATAAAAAGCTACTTAAATACTCTTCTGATATATGAAGATGAGCTGAAGCCTTAATTAGAGATGTGTTTAATAATAAGAAAAAAGTAAATCTTTTAGATTATCCAGGATTAAAAACATTTAAAACTGAAAAATCATTTAAAGAATTTATATCTGAGATAAAAAGATTACGAGAAGATTTTTCAAAAAAATGAGAAGTTTTATATTCAAAAGATATAAAGGTAAAGGATGATGTATTATGACTTGCATGAGAAGTTAATCTTGTGACTAAAACAAAAGATGGTAAATATAAACTTTATGATATAAAGACAGTTCGAGATACATCATTTTATGATTTAAATGTTTCTAAAATAAATGAAAATAAATGAAATCAACTTAGTATGTATTCTAATATTATAGAAAGAAATTATAAGATTGATTCTAACCCAGTAGTTATAGATGAGATTAATGTTATTATTTTTAAAGCTAATTATGATGAATGAATTAACTCTATTAGTTATTCTGAAATAATTCCTATAAATAAAAAGAATAGTGTTTCTGAAATAAATGATGACTTATTATCTAACTGAATAATTAATACTGAGGAAATACTCAGCCCATCTTTATGATATGACGAAAAAATAAAAACTATATCTAGGTATATTCAAAATACTAACACTCAAATTAAATCTTTAAATAAACAAATAGATAAAAAAGAATTAAAGATGTCTGAAACATTAGTAGAAATTTGAAATATCATTAAAAAAGATTTATCAAATATTAATCCTAGAAATGTATTAGATTATAAAAATTCAGACATTAAGGAATTACTTGCTCGTAAAAACAAAGTAGATGAGCTATACAGAGAGGTAGATGCATTAGAGGGGGTAACTACCACTAAAACTAAAATGAAAGCTCTAGTAAAGAAAAAATGATGAATGCTTGTACAATCAGATATAAAATCTCCTATTATTTGAGATATAAAAGATTCTTATGCTTGATGGTCATGAAAAATGTCTGAAGAGATAATTAATGATTTGAAGTGAGTGACTGATACATATAAAAAAATGTGGGACTTTCAATATATAGATCAGATTCAAAGATTAGATCCTGAGTTTTTAAATAGAATAAATGCTATATCTTTTCATATGTGAAATGATTTTAAAGTATTTAATAAAGCAGCAACTCAATGGGACTCTATAATATCAGAATTAGATAAATGACTTGCTGACATAAACATTTCTTGAATATGAAAGATAAAACAAACATTTAATTTAATAAAAAGTAAAATAACTCCTAACTCAGATAGCTCTCATAATATCTGAAGAAAGTTAAAAGAGTCTATTAACCAGGCACTTATTTGAGAATGAGGAGAAATAATTTTCTCTTTAGAAAAAATGAAAAAATTATTTAAAGAAAAGATAGTTTCCTTAAATCAAACTAACCTTGTATATGATGAGTTTATTTGAAACGATAAAGAATTAATTAGTATGTTGTCTTTAGCTTTTCCAGATTTAAAGAAATCTGAATTGACTGTATGACATATTCATTACATATATTTATCTCAAAATAAAAAGTTAAATACTAATATAGATACCTACATAAATGAAACAGTAAGTTATTCTGTTGCTAAATTAAATACATTAGATTCTGTTGTATGAGAACCATTACAATTACTTCAAAAATATTCAGGTTCAAATAGTCCCAATAGAAGCTTCTGATGGAAAGAAAATCAACACTCTTCTTTATTATTAGATGATATAATTGAGTCAGCTAAATGAGATCATAACTTAGCTATTATTAGTTTAGGAATATCCAATATAGATGACTTCAAAAAAAGACTTATGGATAAATGATTCACTGAGAATCAAGCACTTACACTATATAGTGAATTATATAAAAAAGATAATTCAACTGGTCAAAGATTCTTTGATTTACTTAATGGTATTAATTATATGATTAAGTATTGATATGCTAATACATTGCATTATGCAGGTACAATATCTGCTACTATTCAAATGCCATGACAGTACACTGAGATAATGACTCGTAAGTGATCTTTCTGATGAATATCAGATATAGAAATTTCAAAGATAAGAGCAAACACTAAGGTTATGAAATGAGAAGATACTCATATATTTGCATCTGGTATAGCTTTGCAAAACAATGACAACCCCTTTGCTAATTTTTGATCTGATTTTATTTCTAATCAATTCTTTAAATTAGATAATTTTATTGAAAAGAAGTATGGTATTGATACAGGTTTATGAATGAAAGTAAGATGAACTATAGATTTATTTACAAATCCATTATGAAAGCAAGATGCTCCATTTGATAATATAAGAAAAGATGCAGCAATAAAACAAGCAATGTTTGAAAGTTGATATAAAACTTATGAAGATTTAATACTCTCTGTAGATAAATTTTGAAAATGAGAAATGATTCGATTTGAAACAAAAGCTCGTATGATTTATAATGAATTATGAGGATGAGTATCATCTAAAGATTCGTTATATAAAATAAATAAATTATTCAATTTACATTGATATTCTAATAAAGAAGATATGTCATGATTTGCTGCAATGGCTATGAGATCTTGGCAGAACCTTTGAGGATATTTAGCTCATTGGATGGCAAATAAAACAATGAGAAATGTTGAGATAATTCAAAAACTTACAAGAGCAGCAGCTCATGGTGACCTGGAAGCTATATGACAACTTACAAGAGTTTCACTTTCAAGAGCCAGGAACATTGCTTACATTGCTACTATGTGACTTAAGTATGATAAACTTCAAGATATAGATACTACTAAAAGAGATTGACCATTAGCTCTTGTAACTACATTAGCTAACGATGTTGTATGAGTATTAGCATTTACATGATTTGCTATACAAGCTCATGAAAGATCAATACTTATGGATGCGTGACTATGAGAAGAATCATTAATAATGTTACAATCATTTACTTGAAGATTTACAGGTTCATTAAATGTAGTACCTAATCTTATAGATAGTTTATACTCTCAGTTAGTTTTAAAGAATTGGAATAAAATGTCTATATGAGAAAAGAACTTATTTATTATTGAAGCTGTTATGCAAACAATAAAAGATAATGGATGAAACTTTAATAGATATTCATGAGTAAATAAAAGTGAATACTGAGAATGAAATATATGATTTTCATATAGTTCTATTACATGACAATGAGTATGATGACAAAAATGAAAGATAGATTCTGATTTATGGTTAGATAACTCTACCCAGAAAGATATAATCGCATTAAGATCCGAGTGATGGATACCATATCTAAAACATATTAGTAAAGCATTAATTTGAGATAGATTATTTAAGAACAATGTAACCTATGAAAATAGGCTCTCAGCAGAACAATATGTTTCATTGAGGTCTAGTATAGCTCTTAAAGAAATAGATGATGCTATGCTTTGATTATCTGATACTAATTGAGTATTTAATGTATTACATTGAGATAGATATTCTAATCCTGAAGATATTATAACATTCAAAGTTCAATGAAAAGATAAAGAGGTACATAGAAATGATGTTATACTTATGAATGCTTTTAATTCTTATTACTTTGCAAATGGTAAGTTGTGACTTGAAAAACTTAATCCCGATGGAAGTAAGAACTGAGTCACTGATAAAGAAGAAGCTGCAAGAAGAAATATAATGAAAGATACATTCTGAGATTTAAGTATTCCGTATAATATCTATATAGAAAATTGATGAGTTCAAAAGTTTGATCAATGGGTATATGAAAGAATAGTTTCTATGTGACTTAATTCAGAAGAATGAAATATAATGTTATGAGAACACGAAGTGGCTATTCCTGAAATAACTGATTATATTATAGATAATGAATTTAGTAATAAAAAGAAACAATATCTTATAGACACTTATTGAAAAGATCACTATTACAAATGATATGATTATGATGATATACCAGATGTAGAAGAAATGATTATGAAAATTAATATCTATAAGAACATGCCAGAATTAATATCACTTGATAGATGAATAAAACGAGTTGCTGATGGTGTTGCATTGTATTTAGATGAAACCATACAGGAATCTGTTTATAAATCATCATGAGCTTATTTACCTATCATGTGGAAAGACGAAGACAATGAAATGTTCGATCAAGATAATATGTTATTAACGTGACAGGTTGATGTAGATAAATATCCTCAATCTAAAGAAAGTCATAAAGTCTGATATAGGATAAAACAAAGACTAGAAAATAAACTCAAAGAAGATGATCTTACAGAGTACATGATTTCCAAATGAGAAACGTGAGAATTAAGTAGCTCTTTAAAAGTACTTTCTAATACATCTAGAGATGCTTGAACATTAACAAAAACATTTGATAAGATTAAATCAAGAATGACAGATAAAGAATTTGCTAATTTCAACTTGCAGTTTTTAGATTCTATGAACTCTAATATAGCGAAGAAGTTACATTGAAGCAAATTTATGGAAAACCTTAAAGAATCTTGATTGGTATCTGAATATGTTAATTATATGTACGCCATTACAGATTCTATAAAAGATTATGATCCTGAAGAATCGTGAACTGGTAAAAGCTGAGATTACATATGAAGTAGTTTTAATTGATTCTCAAGATACACATGACAGAATCAATGATATAAATGAAACTATTGAACATTTTCTAATGGGCAATGACTAGCATCAGAGTATCAGCCTATAATAAAATATGTTAATGACAATAGAGATATGCTGTATGATAATCCACATAAAGTTATTCAATCTTATATAGCAGATATTCCTTTTATTCCAACAAGAGCTTGATTAAAAATCGCAGATTATATTCTTCCAAGAATAAAAGAATTAAAGATTTCTCCATCTTGAAATGTTATTAAAGAAACTGGTGGTTCAATATATGTAAAAGATAATGTGACTTACAAAAAAATTAAAAAAATTTCTAAGATACGAGTAAGACAATCTAAAGTTAGAAGTAGAATTAAATATTCTAGGAAAACTAAGAATCTACTCAGTGGTTTAGTATATGGAAAACAAGACTTCTAATATTTAAAATAAAAATATGGACGAGAAGAACCTACCAACAAAAGCATTTACTCCTCTTGAGATAAAGAATCTAAAAGATTTGATATCTCAAAAGGGAATAGTGTTCGAAGCAGAACTTATAAAAGCTATAGAAGAAACAGATCTCAATGATGATTGATTTTGATTTGATGCTATAGGTATTGTTAAGAGATATGCTAAGACAGCAGATAATGCTATGAAAGTAAATCCTAAAACTTGAGATTTAATTCCAGATGAGGAAACGAGAATGAAAGCGCTAGATAAAATGACAAAGATATTGTTGTGACAATCTTGAGCTTCTAAATGAGTAACTGTAAACATACAGAATAATACAAACCTCTGGAACACTTGAATACCAAAGCCATGAGAACATTTAATACATTAATATATATTCTAGATGATAAGTCTAAAAAACATTGAACGACCTAGTATATTAACTCCAAAACAGCACCAATTAATCTTGGGGCTGATTTGAGGTTTAATAACAACAAATGATCAGATCAAAGAAAATAAATCTATTTATGGTTGATGCAATTCTGATTACAAAGTTCTTGATAAGCAATTAGCAAGAGAGATAGATAATTATCCAAGTGTAAATAGAAGATTAAAAACAAAATCTATGGCTGAGTATTTAGTATGAAAGACTCAGACTATTCCTCTTATATGATCTTGAATCAGAAATGAGAAACATAAATCACTTGATGATGTTATAGTAAAATATTATCTATATCCATTCTTTGAAGATAAAACTACTATATCAGATAATATTTTATATATGTGGTTTGATTTATTTAAAAATGTAAGAGTTCAGAAAATATCAGATGGTCACCTTAATATGTATATATGAGATGAGCCTATGGATATGTTTCAATTCCATGATAATATTCCATTTGCATTTGAATACTATACAGATTTTTCTAGAGATAGATTACTAGAAATAGAAATAGCTCTCTGATACACTAATAAAACTATTGGTGACCCAACAAGAGGATATTGATATACACATATGCTCAGAGCGAATGTATGAGAACATATGGTAATGCCTGCAAATGCTATAAGACTTATAAAGAATTGGAGATGGTTCAATGTATATCTCACATCTCGTAAACAAGGGAAGACAAGTTTTGCTGCAGATAGAATTGTAGCAGAACTATTATCTGAAAAAAGATGATATGGTATGCGTAAAAATAGAAGAATAAAATTCTTTACTGATAATGCAGCAAAGGTCTGAACGGAATGTATGCAATTTATTGCAGACTTTCTATGAGACTTAGTCAAACAAGAAATTTCTCCAGGTGTAAAATATTTTGAAATAAGAGAATCTAAGCAAGAAGTTATCTGTAATCTTACAGGTAACTCTTTTGCTGTTGTATCTTTAAAGTGACTACAATGAGACTCAGATAATTCAACAGGTGATGGACTTGCATGTGATGCAGCAATTATAGATGAGTGATTCAGAATAGGATATAGATTCTGGAAGTCATTTAGAGATAGAGCGAAAGAAGAATGTGAATGGATATTATTTATATCTACTTTAAATGAAGAAACTGAAATAGGCCATTGGGCTTATGATGAACTTATAAAATGAGAAGCTTGATGTAATCCAGATTACAATACTGTGAGATCAAGTGACTTTGATAATTCAGTTACATATCATAATAACTTCCTAAAGAGATGACTTACTCTCAAAGATTTTTATAAATATACATGGAATAAATTAAAAGAAAGATTAAAAGAAACGAATGAAGAGTATATCATGAAAAGAATACTTTGTTGAATACTCTCTGATAGGACTTTATTTGATGTCACAGGACGAATAGCTGCAGTTAATGATAAAGCTGTACAAACAGACTTAAGAGTTATCTGAATCGATATGTGAGGTCTTTCTGACCATGTATGAGTATGTGAGTTTAATGTACGAAGACTTATAGTTGAGAAATGATACTCTCATAAAATAGATGGTGACTATCAAAACTGTTTAGTAATAGCAAGAGAAGCAAAAGAAAAATATCCAAACTGTATAACTGTATGAGATAGATGATGACCTGTATGAGAAGCTGTAGCTATACTAGATAAGAAAACACAATACATAGATTACTGGATTAAAAGTACCGGTAATAGTAGTGGACTCAATGAATTAGATTGATACTACACTATGAAAAAATGAGTCTTTGTTTTATCATGAGCCTATGCGCTTACAAACATTGTTAAAATTATGATGAGTTGTACAGATCTCATTACTCAATTTTGAGATATGGAAATGAAAAAATCTACAAGATGAGGAACTATATTATATAAAGCAAAGAAAGGAAGAAAAGATGATGCAGTTTTCTGATATCTAAATGTATTCTGATTGCTACGAATCATATTTCAGTTGCTATCAAAAGAAGACATGATAGACTTTGCCAAGCAGTACTGAGAATCTGAAGTAATTGCTGTAGACGATAGTGACGAAATTTACTATACAGGATGAATGACTTATTAATTTATAATTATTACTACTATGAACTATCCAAATTGAGTATACATTGCTATGAATCTTTCTAGAGATACTGAAGAAAATATAAAAAAATATTGCTCTGAGCATCTTCCAGATATAGAGATGACAGATGACTTACATTCAACTGTAATTTATTCTAAGAAACCTCATGAGAAAAAAATAAAAAGAGATCAATGTAGGTGTAAATGAAATCCAGGAAAATTTGCAAAATATTGAGATGATAAAGAATCACTTGTAATTGAAATTGATTCTGAAGATATGCAATCTATGAATAATAAAATGATGGAAGAACATGACTTTGTCACAGACTATCCAGAATACAAACCTCATATTACTCTTACATATGCTTGAAAAGAAATTGATATTGATTCTCTTCCTCCTATGGAATTTCCAATAGAAATGGAACATCAAGTAATAGAAAATCTAGATGAAGAAGCTATGACTGATGAAAAGAAAGATGATGATCTAATGACTGATGAAGAAATGAAGAATAAAAAAGATGAAGATGAAGATGAGGATGAAGTAGAAAAAATGTCTGAATGATTTGTAATGTAATTTATATATTTAATAAAAGTATTTATGCAACTCTCTGAGGGAAAAATACAAAAGATAAAAGATTTGATCCATGATAATATGCTTGATTTTCACAACTATGAATACAAGTCTTATATTGAAGATTACAAATCTTATATAGGTGATGTATCTGATAGGCTCACAAAAAAAGAAGATTGGCAAATGAATATGTCATATCCTCTTGCTTTGATGATGGTAGATACTGTATATGGTACAGTATTTGATTTTGATTTTCAAATGAAAATTAAGAATGATAACTTACAAAATGCTTGTATTGATGCTTATGATTTTATGAGTAAATGAAAACAAGCTCTTGGTATGTCAGCTAAAGAATGACTTATAACAGGTACATGAATATTTCGTGACTATACATATTACGAAGAATGAAAGTATGAAGCTTTCTGATCTACTATAGATTATGAAATAAAGAGTCCTACTATGGAATATGTTTCTATATTCAATGTTATGTATGATAGAATGAAATGACTCAATGAATCATCATATAAAATAGTAAGACAGTTTTTATCTGAATCAGATATATCATCTAGAATTACAAGTTCTATTAATGATAAAACATTAAAGGATGCTACTGAAGCTACAATAAAAAAACTTAATGGTTCTGAGAATAGTTCATTTTCAATGTATAATTATGAAGCTATAAAAGGTTTAATATTCTCTAGTCAATTTATAGAATCTTTCACTGATAGTAAATGAAAAATAGCTAAGTGATATAAGACTGATATTGAATCCGTAAAATCATATAAAGACTTGAATTATAATCTCTCTGAATGATCAATAGAAAATACTATGAAAATGTCTCCATATTATAATGATTTTAATTATAAGTATGAAGTTGTTGAAGTTATGGAATGAACATATAAACATGTATTTATAAATGGTACTTATATTCTTACTCAAGAAATAAATCCAAATATTTATAATCTTGTATCTATAGAATTTAATAAGATACCTGGTTCATGAAAATCTATTGGTATACCTAGAATTATTAAGCAACTTGCTGAAAGTTCTAACTGATTGATGAATATGTTTCTTGATAGTTTAAAGTTATCAAATACTTTAATATTCAAAAAGAAAAATTGACTTCCATCTAAGAATGAAAAAATTCAAATTAAATCATGACAAGTTCTATCTGGTGACCTACAAAGAATTGATCTATGAGGTGGTGACTTTAGTGGTATGAACTGAGTACAAGCATTACAAGGTATAGCGCAGTCTACTCTTGGTATCAATCAAATGATAATGGGTGGTGACTCTAGAGTACAAAGAATAGCCGGAGCATTTGATTTTGCATTCTCACAATATAAGTCACGACTTACTCCTTTTACAGATTCAATAGATATCTGAATGACAAAAGTAATCAAATGATGGATATCACAATACATATCTATGTATACTGAAGATGAACTATTAGATAGATACTGAATAGTTGTGACAAAAGTAAAATGAAAAAATAAAAATAAAGATAAGATAATTGATATTATGCTAGATGATATTTCAATAAGAGATATTTTAAATGAAAATAACATTTCATTTAAATTCGATTCAATGCATAACTTGAAAAAAGATGCTAATAAAAAACTTGCTATGGATATATTCCAATTAGCACAGCAATACAATAATCAAAAAGTTGATGGTGAAGCATTTATTAAACTCCTTTCTGGTGACCAAGATGTAAAACTCGAAGATGTATTATGAATACAAAAGGAATATAAAGATCTTGATAATACTTCTGATTTAGATATTGATCAAATTCTTAATGAAGTTGATGAAGATTTCCAAGAAGAGGAAATTGATTCTGAGATAGAGGCTATCGAGCAAGTATCTCCAGATATAAATATGTCTAGAGAAGATGATTTAACATCTAATTTATTATAATATGTTTAAAAAATTACTATACAACACAATCATGATGTTTGACAGCTTATATGTATATTTATATCCTAAGGACAAGAGTGATCAAATTAAGTTATTACTTAATGATTATTCTGAAACAGAGGTATATCTATCAAATTTTGTAGAAGCAAGAGGACAGGAAACTTTAAAGGAGATATATGTTATTATAAATAATTTCTATATCTGAAAGTTAAACAGTTTAATTGTGGAAGGAAACGATATAGAAATCTCAAAACTAAAATATCTGCAAGTTCTTTTGCTTGATATGAAAGATACTTTAAATACTAATTCTGATAATAATGGCTAGTGATATATATGACTTTGGTAAAACGACTGAAGATAATGTAACAACAGATGATGTAACTACTGATGATGTAGTAACTGATGATGTTGTAACAGATGATGTAGTAACAGATGATGTAGTAACAGATGATGTAACTACTGATGATGTCGTAACTGATGATATAACTACTACTGATGATGTTGTTGTATCTGAATCTGAAAAAGTTGAAACTGAAATAGATGATGAAACTGCAAAGCTTGATAAAGAGCTTGCTGATTTAGAAGCTATTCTTAAATGAGATACTGCTACACCATGACAATCAGATGAAGCAAAAGAAGTATCTGTTAGACTCCAGGAAACAATTAAAAGTATGAAGTCTCTTACTAAAAAAATTGATGAACTTGAACTTGAAAAAGCAGAGAGAATTAAATTTTGAGAAAATGCTTGATTGTCTCCAGAGATGATAATTCTGAAAGCTCATTATGATAAAGCTAAGAAATGAGATGAGGGATCTATCAATAAGATAAAAGAATTAATAGCATCTGATCTTGGACTAGAGGTTACAAATCAAAAAAAAGTATTTGTATCTAGCGCAATATCTTCTAATGCTGCAGATGTAAATGTAGACAAGTCTGAAGATATATGATTCGGAGCTTGATTCACAATGTAATTTTAAATTTAAATACTAAAAAATATTATGGACAGAAAAAACCAACCAGGTCAATATGGTGCAGATGTAAATGTTACAGATTTTCTAAACGAACTTTGTAAAAGACCATCTGCAAATATCACTGCAATGAATGAAGACGAAATGTCAGAGCTTACACTTCTAGGTTTTGATATCACTGAAGATACATTTCAAGGTAAAGGTCAACTCGGTATTTCTCAATACGGTGACAGACTTAATCTTCCTATGAAAAGTATCAAGGAAAAAAATATGTTTAAAGTTTTCTCTGGTCAACAGTTAGATCTTATAAACAACAAAGTTACAGTGACTGAGTTTGCAAATGATGCATCTCAAGTAGAAGCTGTTTCTGCAATTACTTCTGCTAACTCTGGTGAGTTCTCAGATGTATCTGGATTCCAAGCTACTGATGTAGTACTTATTGTAAAAGGATCTGCAGCTAGTGCTACAGTACCTGCTAAAGTAAAGATTACTGATGTTGATCAAGAAACTGGTGTAATTACTTTTGATACAAATGTAACTATTGCTCAAGGTGATTATATTGAATATATAACTACTGATGCATTCGGTTGTCAAAATAACACAAAAGGTGTTGCTCAGAACTCTGAAAAAGCTAAATCATTTACTTATAATACTCAGTTCTTCTCTCGTGAAGCAAAGGTTGATCTTTCTGATTTCAACAAAGTATTCGCAAAAGAATCACAACAGTATGAAGCATTTACATATGACTTCTATGGTAAACCTACTCAAGAACTTTATTCTGAGGTTGCAAAATCTTTCAGACATGGTTCTGGTATCACAGGTGCTTCACCTAAGATTAAAGGGTACGATACTATTATCGAAGAAAGAGATGCTGCAGGTCTAGAATCTATTATAGATTTTACTGGTATAACTGGTACTGAAGCTGAAAAAGCTGATAAACACCAAAAGAAAATTGAAGATATTCTTTACAGAGTAAATCAATCTCCTGTAAAATCTAAGTTTGTTCTTATTGGTAATTCTCGATTCCATAGAGCATATAAAAATATGATGCAAGAACTTAGAGGTGAAGCAGAAGCAAGAGCTACTGGTCAACTCTTTGATACTATCCATGATGGTATAATGAAATGGAATGTAGAGGAAGCTCCTATGGTAGATTTCTACCTATCTAGACAACTATCTAGAGAGCAAGCATATGCAGGTCGAGCATATATTCTTCCTAAAGATCTTATTGCAGGATTTACTCCTAAATGGTCTGAAGTAGAAATGAAAGGAAATGGAAGTATTGCTCCTAAAGCTGCTGTATTTGGTGCTGTTAATACTAGAGAAAAAGTTGGACAGGCTACTGCTGAGTGTAGAGTATACGAACATTATATGAGACTAGGATTCATATTTGCAGGTGTATCATACAGAGATACATACTTCAGAATTGATGACTTTAACTTCGGTCTATAGGCTTTAAGAGAAGTCTTATGACACAAGAGGCTTCCTAAGCATATTAGGAAGTCTCTTTATTTTTTAAAAAATTACATATGAAATCTAGTATTAATACATATATAACTTATAGTGAATTACTTGCAATGCTACATCCATATTTCCTTATGAGTTGATGAGAAGATTTCATGACTACATGAGAACTTCCTATACAAATAAATTTAGCTATTCAAGATCTTATGAATAATTCATCTTTCTCATTTATGTCTGAGTTTGATACACTCGAACCTGAACCAGAATTATATAAGTGACATTATAGAATATTTAAAACAGAGTTTCCAATAAATAGAGTTCATGAATTATTATTAGATGGTGATCCAGGTACTCCTTGAGAACTTGTAAATAGAATGCCTTACTTCTCTTCTCCAGAAGTATTTTATAAAAGAGGTACTAATATACTTTATGGTCCAAAAGACTGTGACAAGATGACTATAAATTATGAAAAAGAATATATTAGAAATAACATTGTCACTGCTGAAGATTTAAAAAGAGAACTTCCTATTCCTTATAGTTTTGTTCCTGCTTTAATGAAAATGATATATGACAATTCATCTATGTTTACATTTTTCCAATGAGAATGAGAAAGCGCAGATTACTATGGTCACTGAAAAACTAGATTAAATGACTTGGTAAATTCTGATGATTTATCCTCTAAAACAAATGTTAAAATATGAGCAGAACTATAATCGAATTTAATAAACAGCTTAAGATTGGTACTACCAATGTTGAGTACGAAAAAATTTTTAATTGTAGAGTTATAGATCCTACATATGAAAAATGAAAATGATTATATAATTCTGAATTTTTTCTGGATAAAAGATTTTGAATGAAAGAATTTGTTATTGATAATTTTCATTATACGGATGATATAAAAATATACTCTAAGACTTATTTTTTATATAGAAATAATTCTTCTATATTTGTTTGAGTAAAAACTCCTACATGAATAAAAAGTATAGCAGGTCCATTTGCTTATGACAGAAGAAATCCTATTCGATTTTCTGAATGAAGATGAGCAAATGGAATCCGAAAAGAATTTAATGTTTCTGTTTCTAATTGAGCTACAATAGATAATACTAACTTAGTTATAAATGAAGATTGAGTTTACGAAGATTGATATATAACTTTAGATGTTTGAACTTGATTAAATATAGAAGCTTGAGATTATGTATTATTCAAATCATGAATATATGCGTGAGCTACTATAAGAGTTGATTTATATCAAGATGGAAAAATATATATCATAGGAATCAATTCTAGGGGGTCTATCCCAATAGATTGAGACAACATAGATATATACTCCGAATCTTGAAAAGTTCCTCTTATAGGTACAAGAGAATGACTTTTAGCAATACATATAAATTGAGATAATTCTTGTGACCATACAAATATACTTACTTGAAATATTGATGATGTTGTAAGATTCAACTGAGAAATATTTGTTTTGAAGTGAGATGTTGTATATTTTTCTCGAAGTACATTCGATGACAACTTACAATTTTATAAATCAGCAGATAGGAAAAGAGTAAGATGAGCTTATAAACTTATTCCAAAATGAGGATATCTTCTTGTTATGTGAGATGATAATAGATTAGTGTCACCACAAAATGATGAATACTCTTTCTTTCCTCTGAATTATAGTTCAGAGCTTTATAGTAAATACTCTTATATATTTACTGATTCAACTTTGTACATTATACAATCTGATAGAGAAATTGCTAAAATAGATATTACAAGTAATGATTCAGTTTCGTTTAATCTTACTGTGACTCCTATAACAGATACAGTAAAATGATTACTAGATGATATAGATAACTTTAATTCTTTTGATAAATGAGAAATCTATGTTAATAGAAATAAAAATGATAGAAGAATACATTTTCTATATGTAAGACAATCATGAGATACATTAGAGTATGAATACGATATGGAATACCAACACTGGTTACTTAATACTTATACTCGAACTATTTATAAAATATCAGAACAATATCTATGTAATGGATCTGTTTCAGATATTTCTGGATATACAGATCTTTGAGAAGAGTATAAACAATCTATAAACTTTACTATTCAAATTCCTAATTTAATTACAAAAGTATGATTACTTAGAATGATTATGTGAGTTTCTAATGAGTTTAATTTAGAATATGATGTTGATATAGATGTTGAATCTAGTCACTCTCTTACTAAAAGAAAGTTAAAAATAAAGAGTGTGGCTTTAGATACAATGCCGGTTGACCATAGTTTAGACATGCTTAATGTACTCATGAACTGAAAGGACAATAAACATGATTGAAATATAGCATCAGTGCAAAGAACAATTATGATGTCCGGTAGGTATCACAGATATAACATAAACTCTAAAAATAGATTTATATATTGATATTCTTATGTCCTATGAGTTCCATCTAATATATTTGTGAATGAAAGAAACTTTAGTTTTTAAAATAAATAAAAAATGGATTACGATTTCTGAAAAAAGAAAATGATGTCTTCTAATGAAGATTCAAAAGTCCCAGTATGAGAATATGATTTTGGACAAAAACAAATGATGACTCCTATTAAACCAAAGCAAGAAAAAATATTAACAAAGGTTGAAAAAAAAGAAACTCCTGATTTTAAAGAAGTTAACATTACAGAAATTAAGGATCCATCTTATTGAAATGAAGTTGATAGGATGTATACAACTCTTAAAAAACAAGATTACCCTTGAGCTAGTTTAGCAAGCAGTATAGCATCTTGATACATAAGAGAGACTTCTTTAGTAGATAAAGAAACTGATGCAATTGAAAAAAAAGAAGGAAAAGATTTAGCTGATTTATATTATTATAATGCCCCATTATATAAAAAGTTAAAAAATGAATCTGAAGATCTAGAGTTTGATTCGGAAATTAAAAAATATATATCTGATTTATCAGATTTAGATTCTAGTTTTAGAAAAAGGACAAATAAAAGAGAAGATGTTATATCTATATATGAAGATATAAAAAAGAAGCGTAATGATATGAATCAAGCTTTTTCTAAAAAATCTCAAGAAAAAAAAGATGAAAAGATTCTTTTAGAAAAAAAAGAAGAAGCTATATCTGACTTATCTGAACTAGAGTATAAAGATAGGTATACTGAAAAAGAAATGGATATAATTATAGATAAAATGATTAATATAAATAATCAATATGAATCAATAGATCCATCAGATAAAATTTCAAAAAAAATTCTGGATATAAAAAAAGATGTATTACTTTGACATCCAGATGATTTATCAAAAAAGATGAAAGCTGAAAATCAAATTAATGAATTGAAGATTCAACTGGAAAAAGAATGAAAATTTAATTTTAATGATAATGAATCTGAAGAAGAAAGTTTTTGATTCTCAATGTAACTTATTTCTATTACCTATAATATATGTCAAAATTGCTAGAACAATTAGAAGAATCTAGAAAAAATTGAACTCTTACAGATAAAGATGTAGCTGAGTTTAATAAATCTTGAGCGCTTACTATTAATACCTCTCTTAATGATTGAGATAATATTAAGAATGTTCACTATGAAGAACTCAATAAAACTTGAGAAAATTATTCTAACATAGTAAATGATAGAGCGTCTAAGCTTAAGGCTACTACTATGGATGCTGCGAATAAGCAAACAGATATAGAAGTAGCTAAGAGTAAAATTAAGACAGAGAGAAGTGATGATACTCGTGAAGATCTTCTTGAAGTTACATGAGATTTTAAAGATAAACAAGAAGATAGATATAAACAAGTTGCTGAGATTACCGATCGCCAAGAACGAATTGCTAATAGGCAAGCTAATATGTCTGCTGCATCTGCTTGAAAATATGGTGACATATTTACTGATGGGGGTATGGCCAACATCAAGAATGATATTATCTCTAGATTTGGTGAGCAAATTCTAAGCGCAGAGCAATATGAATTAAATACTAACAGAACTATAGATAATGATTTAATGAATGTTGGTCTTACTGAGATTACAGATAAAGATAAACGAGATTCGTTTAAAGATGTTCTCCTGGATAAAGATAATGCATATATATTGAATGCAATTTCTGTTGCTGCAGAATGAGACAAAGAGGCTATTAAAGATGTTTCTAATTTCTACGAAGCATATGTTAAGCAAAAAGCAGATAACGAATCAAAGAGAGCATGATTCACTGAGCAGGCAGCAGGTATGGAAAATGAATACCAATCACTTGATGTATTTGGAAAAGCTCAATTACTTCAAAGACAAACTTGAACTATCACTTGATATGGATTAATTGCAGACAGAATTCCTGCTTTAATTAATAAATATCCAAATGCTACTCTTGCTGAACTAGAATGAAAGGTTGCAAAAATTGCAGAACTTGCTCTTACTGCAAAACAACAGTTACCAACTATCATTGCTAAATCTGAAGACGATAGAACACAAGTTGAAAAAGATATTCTTAAAACTTATTGAGATAGAGGATTACAAGAAATGCAAAACTCTGACAGAAGCACAAGTGAAACTCTTGCGCAACAAGCTGCATCTGATAAATGACTCATTAAACAATGAGGAACATTAAAAGATTATTCTCCAGAATGAAAAAAAGTTCTTGAAGAAAATGCAGAAAATATTCGTTTAACAAACGAAGAAAAAAGAGCGAAGATTGAAAGACTAAAATGAGAGCAACAAAAAGCTATTCGTGACAAAAGATTAAAAGACGAACAACAACAAATCAACGATAATAAAAAGAAAAGAAGAGATGCCTATCGAAAACTTGCAGATTTATCCATAACACAATGATTTGATAAAGATGCTGTTAAGATTAAAAGAATGAAAGATGTTATTGATAAAGCTCTTCCGATAACTCTATAAAAAATTTATTTTTCTAAAACAGAAAAAATGGAACATAACTTACAACATGATTATATTTCTGATTTACTGAATCCTATCCCTCTTGCTACAACTTGAGAGATAGCTATTTCACTTTCGGTAGAAATAAAAGCTGATATGTGATTCATAATTATTGATAGATGAATCAATATGACTGAAGAACGAATGATGTATCATAGAAAAAATGCTAATACAGTATATGTATATTCAGAGAATAGAGTCACACCTAGACACCATTCAGTATTAGCTAAAGTTATTCTTGATACTGTAGGTTCTATAAATTACGCGCATGATAATTGATTTGATCAAATGTATATATTCAGAAAATCTGAAAATGATGTCATTATTAAATGAGGTCCTTTTTTTATAAACAAAGAATATATTACTCTTGAAGATTTAGATACTGAGACAAGCGATCAAAACTTATCATACTGACAAGATAACTATATTTATATAAAAGATAATGCATATATAGTCACAACAGATATTATTCCAGGATTATATCCTGTATGAATTATATCTGTTGAGGTATCATGATCTATTTCAAAAATACAAATGATGAATGTATTTCCTATAGGTCACTGAATTACTGAATCAGATCAACAGAAACTTAATAACTTAGATTCATCTAAGTATGAAAAAAATGAAAATAAAACTAATTCTATTAGACCAAAAACTGAAGCAGATAATACTAAATATCCTACAGAAAAAGCTATTGCAAATGCTCTTTATTGAAAGGTAGATAAAGTAGAATGAAAATGACTTTCTAAAAATGATCTGACAGATGATCTTAAATGAAAGATTGATGAGATGATACAATTAGATTTACCAAATTCTCCAATATCAAAACCTCCAATGATAGCAGGTCCATGAATACTTATAGAAGATTTATGAGATGCATGATATAGATTTAGATCATCTACAAGTAATGCATATGGAACTGCCGGAGAACATATAGATATATTTCCAGTAGATTCTCATTCTAAAATGATTCATACTGACGAGCAAAAATATGTAGTTTTAGAAGATTGATATAGAAGTTGATTCTATGGTAATTCTAAATTTAAAGATGCTCAGAATCCTGCTGTAACTGTTTTCTATAACAATCCAAACAATGCAGGTACTATGGTAATTGATACTCATATACGAGTCGTTAATGGTCTTGGTATGATGACTGAGACACATAAATCTATTCCATACCAGGTTAATCTTGTAAAAGGTCACTGAGCATTCGAGTTATCTCCAGAATCCTTTGCGTGACTTGATTACATAAACTCTGTTGCTATGTATATTAAAGTAAACAGAGTATGAGCATTTATCACAGATCATAATGGTTCAGAGTTTAATACTGAAATAAATGATTTAGATAGTGTTGTATGACCTGTTAGAATCAAATCTATGTTCATGGACTATGAACAAACAATAGAACTACCACAGGCTTGATATGCTTATGAACATGATCAATTTGTAGCTTCTGATACTTGGAATATAACACACTGACTTTGAACTAAAAAAATTATAGTTCAATGTTATAATGCAGGATGAGAACCTATACAGTTTGATACATATAGTTTTACTGATAATGATACTATTAGTATAAAATTTAGTGATGATGTCTCATGAAGCGCTGTAATACTTTCTTCTTGAGGTGAAGCTCCAGATACTTCTGGTGACGATAAGAACTTTGAGGAAGTATTTACAAGTGTCACAGGAGGATGAGTCTTTACTCATTGAATGTGAAAATATCCTTGTATCACTGTTATAGATTCTAATTGAAAAGAAATTATTATAGAGACAACTCATCAAGATAAAAATATTGTATCTGTTACTTGGACATGAACACATACAGGTAGATTTATAGCAAACTAAAAATCCTTATTTATTTAATACAAAAATTATGTGAAAAAAAGTATTAGTTGATTTGGACATGAATCTTAATCAATTACTAAATTTAGTTTTTCAAATATCACAAAACGATTTAACTTCATGAGTCTCATGACAAGTTTTCTTTAATGATACAGAAAAAAAATTAAAAGTGTATGATTGAGCAACATTTAAAAGCATACTTACTCAAGCTGATAAACTTTTATTTGAAGCAAAAGATACAGAACTTTTATGAAAAATTACAAGTATAGAAACTCTTCTTGCTTCAGATGATGTAGACCTAGATGATATGAAAGAACTTGTAGCTTTTATTAAAGCTAACAAAACAGAACTAGAAAATTTATCTGTAAGTAATATTGCTTGATTACAAGATTCTCTAGATGATATGCAAATTGAATTACAAAAAAGCTCTACGCACATTCAATGGCGAAGAGCTTCTGGTTCATGGATAAATCTAGTTTCTATTGATGATTTAATTGGCCCTCAATGAGAGAAGTTAAATATTAGAGTAGATGATAGCCAACTACAATTCAAATATCAAACAGAGTCTATATGGACTGATTTATTTAATCTTAATAGTTTAAAGTGAGATTCATGAAAGAATCCACTTTTTAGAGTAGATGGACAAAAATTACAATATCAGATTGTATGAGATGCATGATGGATAGATTTATATACATTTCCTACAAATGTAATTACATGGAATGAAGTTTCATTAAAACCTATTATATATACTAAGTCACAGGCTGACTTATTATTTAATGCTAAATTATCTATATTAGATATTAGAGATGATTTACTTTGAACTGCAGCAGACAAAGCTTTATCTGAGAATCAATGAAGAATATTAAAATCACTTATTGATGATATATGACTTTTACTTTCTAGTGATGATACTACTCTTGATGAAATTCAAGAGATTGTTTCTTATATAAAACAAAATAAATCTGATCTGCAGAATCTTTGAGTAAATAATATTGCAGGACTTCAAGATTTATTAAATTTAAAATCTAATTCTAATCATAATCATGATTGAATATATGAACCTAAAAAATCATCTGATGATAATTATGTTACAGATGCTGAAAAAACAGTAATAGGAAATACGAGTGGTACAAATACAGGCGACCAAGACCTAAGTACATACTCAACACTCACAGGAACAGAAACGCTCACTAATAAAACACTTACAAGCCCAGTAGTAAATACTCCAACAGGAATAGTTAAGTGAGATGTTTGATTATGAAATGTAGATAATACAAGTGATACTACAAAGAATAGTGCAACAGCTACACTCATTAATAAAACTCTCACGAGTCCAAAAATAAATCTAGGCTCTGACGCTACTGGAGATATATACTATAGAAATGCTAGTGGGTTATTTACTAGACTACCAATAGGAACAGTAGGACAAGTGCTAACAGCTAGTGGAATACCTAGTTGGGCTGATGCTAGTGAATGAGGAAGCTCAATGCTAAAACATAAATTTACAGCTCCTTGAACTTGGAATAATGAAGTAACTGGAATCAATCAAGTAAGTGTTGATACTACAGATATGACAGGAGGGATAGTAGATGTACAGATTGATTGAGTAAGTAAAAAAACATTCCTACCAAATGAGCGTTGAATTTACATTAACGAGGGAAGTACGGATATTGATATAATCGCAGGGGGGGGATTAGGTTTATCAAGTTATGATTCAGTAAGTAGGGGTTGACCAAATACATTTATGCGTTCATTAAGATTTAAACCAGATGGTACTAGATTGTATCTTTTATCTGCTTCTGGAAGTAGAACTGTTTATGAATATGTACTTTCAACTCCTTGGAATTTAGCAACAGCATATAATTCAAATAGGAGCTTTAATACTCTCTCACAAGAAAATAATCCAACTTGAATATTCTTTAAGCCCGATGGAACTGTAATGTATGTTGCAGGGGTTACTAATAAGAAGATTCATCAATATTCTCTTTCAAATGCTTGGGAAATCCACACTGCGTCTTATAGCTGAATTAGTTTTAATGTATCTACTCCAGAACTCAATCCATACTCAATGTTCTTTAAATCTGATTGAACTAAGATGTATACTATAGGGACGAGTCAAAAGGTTCATCAATATACACTTTCAACTGCTTGGAACGTAAGCACTGCAAGTTATGATTCAGTTAGTTTTAACATAGCCAGTCAAGATATCTCTCCTTGGGGTATGTTTATTAACGATGATTGAAGTTCGATGTATATGGCTTGAGCTGTTAATAGTTCTTTATATAAATATACATTTTCAACTAATTGGGATGTATCAACACTCTCTTATACTTGAGAAAGTTTTAATATAAGCAGTCAGGAAACTAATATTAGGTCTGTATGATTTAAAACTGATGAAAGTAAAATGTATATTATGGGGACTCAAAATAATGCAGTTTACCAATACACTGCTGGATTATCATTTACTGGAGAAGCCTTTACTACTATAATTTAAAAAAAAATGTATATAATGATAAAAGATTGAAGTATCTATAAAACTTCTAATGTAGAAATGAAAGACGAATGATTCGTACAAATACAAAAAGAAATATCTCAAGAGGATATGGAAAAACTATCTCTATGAGCTACTATAACAGATGAGTGAGTAGTAGTAGAAAATGAAAAGTATCTACAAAATAGAGCCGATAGTAACCTAGAAAAATCTATTACGCCTATGCAAGCTATAGTATTACTCGCAACTTGTATAGAAGTATTAGCAGAGGGGAATGATGACCCTAGACTTGAATACGCAAGAGGTAAGTTTAATGAAATTAAAAATATTTTAACATAATAACATAATGGCATCAGAAGATAAAACTATAGAGCTACTAGTAAAACTCTCTTGAGAGGTTTCTAGGGGCATAGCCTTAACTGAGAGAGTAATGAAATGTAGAGAAGATATTAAAAATTTAACAATTTCAAATGACTAAAGTATACAAGAGTCCTAATAAAGGTAAGAAATACTATGTGATTCATAAATGAAAGAAGATACACTTCTGAGATGATTCATATAGAATTAAACCTGGAACACCTGCAGGAAATTCTTATTGCGCTAGAAGCTGATGAATTGTATGAGCCAACGATCCAACTACTCCTAATTATTGGGCTAGAAGATTATGGTGATGTGAATGAAAAATATCACATAAAAGTAAGACATTAGAGACACCATAATAATCTATAGAATAATCTATATAAATAAATTAAAATAATGATCAGCATAAACCTATACATAATACTTTGAGCTTCAGCTTTTTTTCTAATAAGCTGAATAGCTTTAGGTTGGATATTGTGAAAACATCTCCGGCCTACATATACTGTAGTTGCTCTAGTTTGAGTTATATGGTTCTTCTATAGTATATACACCATAGAGAGGTGACTCGATATGACAGCAGCATTTGACTGGGTCTGAGCTGCATGTCTTGTACAAACTCTCTGATTAGAGATATGACTTATAGGAAGAACAATAGCAAACAATGTATCTAAATGATCTGAATTATATTCTAAGATAAAAACATGAAAGTAAGAAAACTAAGAATAGAAATATTAAAATATATTATTCAAACAATAGCTTGATTATTTGTTTTATCATTTGCTATTATGTGAGCTATGCATCTTATATGAGAAACATATTCTTACATTAGAACTCCAGAGAGTATATGGAATTATGAGTTCATTGATCCTAAGACTCCAGAATTTCAAATAGCTAATCCTATATCAATGATATCTAAAAGCATATATTGGGCTTTATGACTTATAATATGGGATGATTATCTACTTTGTGCTAGTGACTATTGAAAAGAAATTTTATCTGATGAGGAAATGGATCAGGTAATATCTGATAAAAGTCATAGAAAATTAGAAACTACATTTACAGAACAACAATTAATGTGAGATGTTTGAGGTAAATGAGATATTGATTGAGATGGTATACTTGATTGAGAATGGATATTCTGATGAGAGAATACTATAGATTGAAAAAAGTTTTATATTACAAAAATTATTTGAACTTGATGTTATATAAGAAGTCACCAAACATTTTTTTATAATTGAATAGAAAAAAAACAGAGATTTACTTCGTGACCTTTTAATATTATTAAATAAATACATATGAAATATATTAAAAAAATAGAATAGAAAAAATATAGATAGATTTTACTTTACATAATTTTACAAACATGAAACATTATGAATCTCCAGAATTTAAACAAATAGCAAAACCATCTAATCCTGCTGTTTGATTTAGCAAGATGTATTTTAAAGCAGATGGAAAACCTTATAGATTGGACTCTAATTGAAATGAGCATGAGATAGGATGAAATGTAGCTACAGGTAGTGACATGCTTCTATGACTATCTACTTCATGAACTGATGCATATTCTATTGCAGAGTTTGCTCCACTTACTAATAATCTTTTAATTACTTTTATTCCAGATGTATCTAATACAGATGCAGCTACTATAAAATATGGTGCGCTTGCTGCAAAGAATATAGTAAATGTAGATGGAGATCCATTATCAGATAATGATATTGAATGAAACAAAGTTACTTTTTTAAAATACGATTTATGAAATGATAATTTTGTATTATTCAAATCATGACAAGATCCAATAAATCCAAGTGATCCTGTAGAAATTCCAGATCCTATATCTTTATATAAACATGTAGTAGATGATCAAGCATGATTAAATGCTTTAACTTGAATGACTTTGTGAGATACTATATTTCAGAAAGATAGTGCTGAAGTTTATATAGCTACATGAGAAGACTCATATAAATCTAATAGTGAAACAGGTAACTATGGAACATATGACTACATAGTAGAAAATGATTCAGAAAGAAACTCTTTATCATGAATGACTACAGGTGATACAATCTTTCAAAAAAGTAATTGAATCGTATATAGAGCAACAAGTGCTACTACTTCAGCAGCTCTGAGTTCTCCTTTTATGCCTACTATAAATAAAAGTATTCAAGGATGAAGTGCATCTATATGAAAATATATAGCTTATGATCCAGGAAGTACTTTAGTTGAAACAATAAATATAACTGCAATACAAACTATTCCTCATGAAGTTGAATATACTACTTGATTCTGATTTTCAGATAATTGATTATTTTTATTTACTACATGACAAATACCTTGATGAAGTCGTTTATATCAATATTCTCTTTCTTCTGCTTGGAATATATCTACTAAGACCTTAATAAGAAGTGTTCCTGTTGAGGATTTGTGAACTAATCCAGATACACAACCAAATTTTAATGGAGGTTCTTACCCTGCATTTAATAAGTGAAATATATTCTTTTGAAACGGATGATATAAAATGTACCTTTATATAGTTCATTGAGGAACTTATAAAAGATTTGATCAATTCAGAGAGTTCACTTTAACTGATCCTTATAATATTTCTACTGCTACATTTATAAATCAATTATGATGAAGTACATATAATGGAGCATTAAACTATTACTGAGCTTGATGCTTGAGTTCTGATGGAACTAAACTCTATGTAACCACTGATGGGTGATTGTCACAGTATTCACTTTCTACTGCTTGGGATATATCAAGTAAAACATTTGTACATAAAAAGAATATATCATGAAATACTGTACAAATATCTAATGATGGAACATTGTTATATTTACATACTCATGTTTATAAATTATCAATTCCATATCAATTAAGTAGTGCAGAGTTATTATGAATTTCTCCTATATGAGCTATGTATTTTCCAAACTGAAAATCTTTTCTTTTCTGATTATCGTGACTAAATATAAATAAGTATGAGTATATTCCTACTGGAATATCAAAATGATATGTTGTTTCTGATAGTTCTAATCCTAAGAAGACAAATTTTATTTGAGTTGCAAACTCCTCTTGAACTATTGTTGATATAAATTATATGGAAGATAATACTAAAACATGACTTACAGTATGAGCTAATTACTTCCTTTGATTAAATGGTGACATATCAACTACTGGTACTATAAAAGTATGAAAAGCTGTGTCTGAAAATAAGATTAAATTTATTTAAAATAAAACTAACATTATGAATCCAGATATACATTGAACGCATACATACTTAGACTTTGATAGTAATGATAATTACCTCACTGAAGACCTGTTAATTTTTACCAGGTCTTTCAATGAGTCTATCAATATACCACCTCATATATGGACTTGTTTCATAGCTGAGAGATGAACAAGTACTAATGGAGCTAGTATACCATCATGGGCTATTCCTATTTCTAGGATATGTCCTCGAAGTAAAGTTATCTTTTTAGCATCAGTTGGTCACGACTATTTATATGTAAAACAAAAAATAACTTTATATGTCTTTGATAAAGTAAATAGAAAAATGTGAGCTGAGTTATGTGATCTTGATATAACTCAAAAAATGGCAGACTGATTCATGAGAGATAAAATGAAAGAATCTTGAGCATCTATATTGCAAAGAAATATAGTTTACTATGGCCTTAGAATAGGATGACACAATACTTATAATACTTACTCTAAAAATAAATAATATGAAATATAATTTAGATGTAGTTACATCAAATAAAAGTAGATGATTAAATTCAAAAACATTTATAATGTTGCATCACACATGAACTGTAACAAGCTTAGAAAATATGGTATCATATTTATCTAAAAAAAATGAGAGACAAGTTTCTTGTCACTTTGTTATTTCTAGAGATGGAAGAATAGGAAGAATAGGAAATGAGAATGATATTCTCTGGCATGCAGGTACTGGAAATAAAATTCAAGGATTCATTAATAATATGAATGCTCATGCTATAGGGATAGAAGTTATCTCTAATTGAAATGATTATACAAGAAAACAAATAGAGGTTTTATCTAAACTTGTATTTTTTCTTCAAACTAAATTTTGAATTAAAAATGATAATGTCATAAGACATAAAGATTACTCTATAAGAAAATGGGATATAGGTGATAACTTCTATAAAATATTCTGATATAAAGATTATAACCATTGGCTTAATCGTATGGATAGAATAACATCTTATAAATGAGTTCCTGTAATAAACAAAAAACAACCATCTAAGTACCCTCTAAGGCTTTGAATGTTTCATCCCTATAAGAAACACATTATCTTATATGATAGAGCATACAGGCTTCCATTAGATAGATTTAAATTATTACTTGAACATGAATGGTCACATAAAGTATACTGGACTGAATTTACTAAGAGAGAAATACAAGCTTGGGAACAAATAAGTAGACTTGATGATATTGTAAAAGATAGAATTAAGAATAGATGGACCAATGTATATTGGGTTAATAAATATATTTCTCCTGGAGAAACTATAGAATCTGAAGACTTTGCTGAAACATATGAAGACATTATTAAAAATCCTAATTCAATCTATAATGATTATAGAGACATAAAAAGAATGGCTGTAAGAAAATTAATGGCTATTCATTGATATGTTATATAGAGTACTTGCTTTTTATTGAAACTATTATAATATCTTAATGCCTATTTTATTTGCATAACTATTAAAAATTATGCCACAATTTACAATCGATGATGTTACTCCTCTTACTAGAGAAGAAAAAATTGAGTTTACTGAATTAATTGAAAAATACAATGAAACTCAAACTGAATCAGCATCTGAATGAAGTAGAAGACTTGCTCTTATTTACAAGATGCAGGCAAATACTTTTAAAGAACTTGCTACTGATGATAATAAAAATCAGAAAGCAGATGCAAACTATGAAGTACAAGCGATTAGAAACTGGATTGCTTATAACAATGCATAATTGTTTTCAAAAAAATACCTCTCAATTACGAGAGGTATTTTTATTTGTAGCGAATTTTATTGTCCTACATTCTTAACAGATTTCTTAAGTCCAGAACAAGTCTTAAATTTCACTGTACTCATTGCAGGAATATCTATTGATTCTCTTGTTGCAGGATTAACTCATTTTCTTGCTTTTCTTTTAGCAAGAGAGAAAGTTCCTAAATCTTTAATTTGTAATGATCTATCATTTATAAGTGATTCATTAATAACATCTGTAAAAGCCATAATAACTTTATTAGCTGTATCTTGTGATACACCTGCAAGCTTTGCAACATTTCTATTTAGTTCTGCCTTTGTCATAATAAAATTTATTATAAAAATATAAAGTAAAGCCTCTAGCAATAAAGACGAGCTTTATTATAAAGCTAACTATTACTAAAGCAATATAATTTATTTTTATTTAAAAACAAAATGTATATTATATTTTTGCACGACAGATACTTTTATTATTAAAAAAATAAGTTATGTCATTAAATGTACACCAACGAGATAATATATGCGTAAAGGCCCATTGTTATAAAACAGAAATAAAAGTCCACTCAGACGATTCTCAGTTCATTCACAATGAAGATAGGAATGCTTTTCATATTGATATATCATTTCTTATAAATTGAAAGATAAAAGAATTTTGATGGAGATTTATTTTAGATGAATCGGATGAACACTATTGAGTTTTCTTAGATTGAACTTGGAACTCTCTTCATGTTCTTATAACTAAATTATGATATGATCTTTGAGAATCAGATATTATAACAGAATGGATATATCATATATTAGATAATCAGTAAACATTAAAACTCTTGAGTCGTGCCAAGAGTTTCTGCGTTTTACCTATACAGGTAAGACGCATTTTATTTTTTAAAAAAACTTTTTTTTTATTGAGTGATACACTATAGTATAAATAGTACTGGTTTCTGAATCTATTTAGTTCTCTTCTTTAGAAGTTTTTCTATTTTTCTTGTACTACATTTCTTATGAATAAAGGTATATAAATATATAGAGCAGAAAAATTTTGAAAAAAAAATTTGCGTGTCACGATAAAAAGATTAAAGTCTTTGAGATGAATAAAAGTCCCTGCACTTCTAATACATCAACCTAAGCTTTGGCGAGTACTTAGGTCTGCCAAAGCACCTACAGCTACTCAAAGGACTTAGGAAAAAATACTTGCTACTCGTTAGCAGGTATTTTTTATTTTAAATATAAATATGAATCAAGAATTACTAGAGCAATTACTCAGTGAGTTTCCTCGCATAGATCAATCTGCTATGTTTTCTATTCTTCGTTCTATAAAAGCAAGAAGTGATACATATAAATTGATATGATTGTCACGACTAGAGTGTGACAAATACTGAATAAGTCAGAGACAGATGCATAATCTTATTCAATATCTTAAAGATTACTGATATATATCATATGAAAGAAAAACACTGCCTAAGTGAAAAGTTCACCTATGCTGCATGTATTCTTTATCTGATATCTTTAGTAATTTTTTATTTGATTTATTTAATAAAGTAAAAAAAGTATATCAAAGAATTGATGTTATTGCTTTTATAAAGCAAAATTTTAATCATAAAAAAACTATTTGATTTATTACTTTTAAATATTCATGAATAAAATATAGAGTAAATTTATTCTGAAGATATAAACATATGATATATGATACCCGGAATAACTGTATTATTAATCCCATAACAACATTCAATGTCTACAATTAATAAATATTATGTTGTATGGATATGACACATTCCATGAATATATACTACCTGGAAAGAATGCAGAGCTAATATATTAAAATTTCCTAAAGCTAGATATAAAAAATTCTCTACTTATGAGAAAGCAAAAGTAGCTTATAGTGAATCTCATGAAAAACATTGGTGAGTAAAAAAACAAAGTGATGGAACTATCATTAGATCTTGTAAGCATAAGATATGATTTGTAAAAAATCTAGATAAAATAATAGCTTCAAGCATTGTATCTGATGGAGCATGTTCATATGCTTGATCTAATTCTGGAAAAATAGAATGGCAAGTTATAGATATGAAGACTTGAGAATATGTTGTTAAAAGCAAAGTCTTTGAAAATGGAACAAATAATATAGCTGAGTTCTTATGACTCTGTGATGCTATTGAATACAGAAATATTATACAATCGTCACAAACTATATTCTGTGACAGTAAGATAGCTCTCTGATGGGTAAGAGATATGGAATGTAGAACAAATGCAGAAGAGATACCAATAGAACTCAAATTACTTATAGAAGAGTCTATAGAATATTTACAGTGACTATGACATATAGAAAAATTATATCTTTGGGAAACAAAGAAATGGTGAGAGAATCCTGCAGATTATTGAAGAAAATAAAAAATATATAAATAGTTTGCTTTATAATAAACAAACTATAATATGTAAGGGAGATTTCTAGCAATAAAGAATCTTAATAATTTATCCCTTAAAAATATTTTATGAAAATAATTTATGTGATATAAAAATTCTAATTGAGAAATCATTAATAATCGAACACTATCTAAAAAAAAATCATCTAAAAAGAAAACGCCAATAAAGTGACGGAAAGTATATTACATTGGAAAAACAAAGTCTACTTGAACAAGAATAGTATTCTACCAATGAAAGATAATATCACATGATAAGTCTACTTGAATATGTGTATGTTCTATATTAGATAGAGATCTAATCCTTAATCCAAAACAAATAAAGATTCAGATTAATATTCCTTTTTCTGTACTAAGAGATGATGACACACTAGATTACTTTAACAATTAAAAAACATATTATGGATTTTAAAAAAGACTTAGGAACATTAGCATTTATATGCTCTACAGGAAGTGGAAGACTTGTTTCTATAGAGTCACATATTACAGCAGGTGCTGACGAATGAACGAAACAACCTCTTGATTTATTCCTTGCAAGTTGAGTTGGAATTAATGCTAAAATTTTTAGAGATAAATTAGTAAAAGATTTTCTAAAAAGTATTAGTTCTAAATTCATAGCGCTTCAAGAAAAAACCAATAAAGAATTAGCAAAAGAATGAAAAGAACTAAACGAAGTAATGTCTGAATCTTTTTATCAAGAACTTATTGATACAGCTCTAAAATCAGATCCATATAACTATAAAGAATTTGATAGGTTCGAAGATAATTTTATTGCTCCAGATGGAAAGTTTATAGGTATCACTCCAGACTTTCATAAAAAAATGAAATCTTTATTTGATGAATCATTCCAATATTACTTTACTGATTCATATATTGTCTGAAGATCAACTCTTAATGGAGAAATATTATTCGTTATAAAATGAGTAGAAATGACACGACAATTATCACTTACTATTTGAGATGAAAAAAAATAAAAAAATAACTCTCGCAAATGTTAAGAAGAAATGAAGATGGAAAGCTCGTTCACAAATGAGTCCAGAGGAATTAGATTTCTTTTTAGAATATGTAGATAAAAAAAGAAGTGAAACGATAATGTTAAAAGAGATGCTAGCTAGGCAAAACTTAAATGCTGCTGCATGAATTATAGTTTCACCTATGTTTCTACCTGTAGAAAGAAAAACTACACCAGACAAGAAAATATCGCTAAATATGAATGGTTATAGAAATTGGGATTTCATAACAAGCGATAATCTTAAAAAAGATTACAAAGAAATCATGAAACCATATATCGCTCATCTTACTAAATTATCTAATGTTCATATAGAATACAGAATATTCTATGGAAAGAATGAACCAGATGGAATGAATATTGCAGCAGTACAATCTAAATTTTTTCTAGATGCTTTGCAAGGAGAAAAAGATGAAGATGGAAATCAGATATCTCCGGCATATATTGATAATGATAACATATCAAATGTGACTGAATCATATTCAAGTTGATGAAAAGAAATTTGAAATGAAAGAATAGAAATTTTAATTACAAAAAAATAAATATATGAATATTAATATGAATGAAGAACCATTAGATGTAGAATATGTTCCTGCTGAAGAAGAAGAACCGGTTTAATATTATTGCGACTACAATAAGATATTTCTAAAAGAAATATATAAATCCTTAACCTAATCGCAATAAAATACAACAGATCACAAAGAACATAGAAGCACAGAAAAATAAGAGTAATAGAATAACTTTTTATTTTATTACTCTTTTAAAAAAAAACTTTTTCAAAGTTTAAAAAATTTCTCTAGCTTACTTATGCATAAGCTCGTTACGAGATATCGTAACTTTATTTATTAACCATATATATATTATGGCTAGAATGTGAAAAAGAGGAGGTAATAAAGTATACCTACAAGTTTCCGGTGGTAACCTAGTACAAAGACTTGATGAACACTATCAAGGAGATTGTATTGAAAGAAAGTTGAAGATGTGAAAGAATGCTTGAAAAATGGTAAAAGAACATCACTTTCCAAGTGTTGAGTGATTCATTACTAATGTAGAAATTAAAACATCTGATTTTTGAAATCAAGTAATGGTGACATTAGATAATGAAATTGTTGTACAATTTTCATCAAATGATTTTATATCTATTTGTAATACTATGTTAAACTTTTGACATGGTGCTGATCTTTCTAAAGAGATTGAAGTTTCTTCTTATACATGAAATGATGGATATGGAAAATTTTCTATATGGCAATCATGAGAAATGGTAAAATGGTTCGTGAATAAAGAAAACTCCAAAGAACTATGATGTCCTCAAGCAACAAAGAAAACTGTTGCAGGTAAAGTTAAATGGGATTTTGATGATGTTAATAACTGGTACTTCAATGAAATTGGAAAATGGATTCAAAATACATTTCCAAATGGTTCTATAGCTACTCCAGAATGAGCAACATCTAATGTATCAGAACAACAAAAACTTGCTGATCAATGAGAGCAAGGAAGTGTAAATGATGTTCATAAAGATGAAGAAGCTCCTGTAGCATGATATGCTGCTAAACCTACTGGATGAGAACCTAATCCAGAAGTATGAGGTACAGCACAAGCTCAAGCTCAAACTTGAAATACTAAAAGAAAAGATGAAGAAGAAATATCTATCGAAGAATTACCTTTCTAAATCGTAAACATATAGGACATGATTTATTCATAGTCCTATTTTTTTTATTTACAAATAACAATTATATTATGAAATTTATAGTACGAGACATTATCTTTACAGATAGAACTAAAGCAGGACAACCTCTTATTAACAAAAATAAAGAAAAATTCTTTATGCTTCATCTTGAAGTAAAAGAAGTTGGTGACTCAGTTATTCAATCAAATGAACATGGTAAATGGATAAGTAAATATTATATCACAGATGAGTGAGACAAACTCAAAGATCAAATCAAAATAGGTGAAACATATCTTATTGAATATTCTCAATCATGAATTTACAAAAATGTTCAATCAGTAAGAACTATATCTGGTAATATTATTATATAATGAAAGAAGCAATATTAAGAACTCTGAGAAAAACTTCATTAGATGATAGTGAAAAATTACAAGAAATATTTAAGATTGCTTCAGAAGATACTTCTAGTCATTACTGAATTAATGGTTTAGTAAAACTTAGTCATGAAGAATATAATAAAATTAAGTCTCTCTATTGAGAGGCTGTTCTTCTTGATTTTATAGTAAGGTTAGATAAATATATCTATGAAAAATGAAAGCAATATAAATCGCATTATATGACTATAAATAAATGGATATCTGGTGACCCTAAAATTAAAAAAATTCCACAGACTTATAGATGCGCATATGGTGAAATCCATAGAAAATGAGAAGACTGTACTTGTAATTAATAAGATATAGAAACATGGCAATGATTCCAAAACATGATGAATTGAGTGAGCAATGAGTTCTATGATCTTGTATAATAGATAAAAATGTTATTCCTTATGTCTTATCTGATATACAGGAAGATTATTTTTACATAGATAATAACAAGATCGTATTTAAAGCTATTAAGTCACTAGCTGAAAAGTGAAAAACAATAGATTTAATAACTTTAAAAAATGCGTTAGAGAGTCAAGATATTTCAGTGACTTTAAATAATTGAAAAAAAGTTATAGATAAATTTAAAAAAGAAAATCTCTTAGAAGAAATTTGAGGTATATCATATCTTACAGATCTAACTGAAGCTGTATGACATACAGTGAATATATATGATTATACTAAAATAATGAAAGAGAATTATTTACTCAGACAATATTCTAATTTATGAAAATATATTAGTGACTGATTAAAAAATAATCTTGATACTTCATGAGTAGCTGATCTTATAGAACGACAACTGAAAGTTATAAACTCTATGTGAATAGATGATAAAACTGAAGACATGATGACTATCATGACTGATCATTACGAATCACTTCTTTGATCTCTAGAATGAAATGAATGAGATATAAAAAGAGTTAAAACATGATTTACAGAACTTGATAAACAAATTTGAGCATTACACTGATGAGATTTAGTTGTAGTTGCTGCTAGTTCTTCTATAGGTAAAACAATGTTCTCTATAAATGTATTAAATAATATTACATGACAATGAAATAAATGATTATTATTTACTATGGAGATGAGCAAAAATAAAATTTCTGATATTCTTATCACTATTAATAGTGACATCAAATACCAAACACTCCAGACATGGAATGATGATGTAGTTGAGATGAGAAATAAATTATTACTTGCTCAAGATAGATTAGATTCTGGCATTGATACAGATGATAATTATATTAAAACAATTCAGAATAATATAAATATTCTTGTAGCTCGAAAACAAAAAGTATTAGAAGATTCTTCTGAGGCTATAGATGCTATTGCAGAAAGAAAATTATATATTGATGATAGATCTGGTCTAACAACTAAAACTATTCGTAATAAAATAATGGAACTATCTGTGACTGGTGACTTAGACATAGTAGTTGTAGATCAATTATCACTTATGAGTGGTAACTGAGCAGGTATAAGAGAACGATATGATATTATAACATGAGAGCTGAAACAAATGGCTAGAGAGTATAATGTTCCTATTGTGCTTGTAGTACAATTACTATGAAAAGAAATAGGTAAACGAGCAGGCCATGTTCCTAGAAATGATGATATCAAAGAATCATTTAAAATATATGAAGATGCTGACAAAGTATTACTTCTTAATAGACCATCATTCTGGGCTCAAGAAGACTGACATGAGAATGATGAATTTAGTGATATGAGTATGCATGTACATATTACTAAAAATAGATGATGAAGTACCTCTGAAATAATATTATGATGTGATATAGAACATCAGAGACTTCGAAATGCAACATCTTTAGAAAAATCTAAACACTCATTTTAATATTATTTTATTTTTTAAATAACAAACTATGTCAATATTTGAAATGTACATTGATAAGCGCTGAGAATATAGATTTAGATTAAGAGCAGGCAACTGACAAGTAATATTATGTTCTGATTGATACTCATCACAAGATGGCTGTATGAATGCAATTCAATCTGTAAGAGAAAATTCTCAGAATGATTCTAGATTTATCAGAAAACAAACAGATACTGGTTGTAAATTTACACTATGTGCTTGAAACTGACAATCCATATGAGAATGAGAAGTTATGATATCAGATGCAGCACTTGAAAATCAAATAGCTTCGGTATCTAAAAATGCTCCAGAAGCAGTACTAATAATTATCGATTAATGAAAAGAATATGGATTACATCTGACTGGCATTTTAATCATGAACCTATTAAGGAATTTGAAAATAGACCAGATAACTATGAGAAAATACTCATTAAAAAAATTAACAATCAAGTACATCATAATGATATACTTATAAATCTATGAGATGTAATATTCTCAAGATCATGAGAACTCAAACAATATCTTGCTAGAATAAATTGTAAAAATATTATTCTTGTAAGATGAAATCATGATACTAAAAGTTTTAACTTTTATATGAATCAATGATTTTCATTTGTTTGTGACGAGTTCAAACTATCTTTTGAAAAATATAAAATATTATTCTCTCATATTCCACAAGAAAATTTACCAAATGGTTACATAAATATACATGGCCATCTGCATAGTAATATACATAGAGATGGAATACATGATGGAAAACATATATTATATAATCCAGAAAAGACTTGATATAATTTTGTACCGATATTGCTTCGTAATATCATTAAGAAAAATATTCCTAAACAAATATCATGAGAGCATCAATAATATTAAAGACTACTAACTCTAAAATCATTAGACCATATGCTCTTGCGTGATGGTATATATTTACATACAACTCTTGGAATGGAACTATTAGAGATAAATGTATTGTAAAAGGTGTACCTATAGAAAAATTAAAATCACTTATCAAAGATGTTGAAAATTGTCCAGATTCTTGAACAATTATTTTTACTATAACTTATAGGAAATGATTAAGTGAAATAGAAAGAATAGAAGCAATGTTTAAAAATACTTTTTAAAAAAATAAATATGAATTTCAGAATTATAAATATTCCTTTAGTAGAATCTGATGTTCTATTAAGAATAGTAAAAGATACTTATTTTCGTAGTTCAGATAAATTTGTAGTAAAAATATCTACTTGGAAAAATAGTTCTAATGAATCTAAATTAGATACTTTTTTTGAAGAAATAGTAAGTTTTGATTGTGAAGAATCAAATATGTTAAAACGATGCCAATCGTATTTAATTTGATATTCTGAAGAAAACGCAATAGAATTTTATAAATCTAATAAAATTAAAGATGTACCTACCTCAGACTAAAGAATGATGGCTATTGTTTAGACTTAATCAGATTTATAAAATGCATTGAGCCACACAACAGCAAGTATCTGCTTACGCATATACTAAAAGTAAATCTATGATTATACTTTATAAACAAAAAATAAAAGATGAAACATTTGAAAGAGTTTATTATTCGATATGGCTATGAACTTTGAGACACACTTGAGTATAATTCATATAGAACATGAGAGCGCTCAGAGATAAGAAATTATGATTCGTTATCCGTAACAGAATTATTGAAGCTTATAATCGATCCTAATATGGAAATGGTAAAAGCTATACACTCAGAAAAATTACAGACAGCATGTGACTATGGAACTCAAATACACAAAGACCTGGAACAATATTTCCATACTTGAGAACTTCCTAGAACACCAATACATCTTAATTTTAGAAGAGCTCTTGTTGAAAAAGATATAAAAATCTTAGAAGCTGAAAAAACATACAAGCTTGATATAGGTATCTGATTTCCTCTCACAGCGATGTTAGATACAAAAGTGAAGATAGGTAAGCAAAGATGAACTATGGACTATAAGTGCTCAAGAAAAGATAGGAATTTCATAACTATGAAGTACGAACTTCAATGAAATTTCTATGCAATGATGTGTTGAGAGAAAAATGCTTGGAATTTATATCTCAATAAAAAAAGATATAAACTCATAAAAGCAAGTGATCATCATCTTGTTATTCTAGATTTAATAGCATATGCAAAAACATTAGTAGAGAAGTGACACACAAATAACTTATATCTTAATAAGAAATCATGAGCTTAGATTTTTATCTGATATCATTATCAGAAAATAAAGAAGAACTTGCTTGGCATAATATAACTCACAATCTTATTCCTATGGCTGAAGAATCATGATTATATCAATGCTTATGGCGACCTACAGAAAACAATATGTTTTATGCAAGAGATATTATTATGCATCTTAAAGCATGAATATATAAATTACAATCTGATCCAGAAAAATATAAAAAATTAAATAGTGATAATTGATGGTGAAGTTATCATAACTTTTTACCGTTTGTTAAAAGAGTGTTAGAATCTTGTGAAAAAAATCCAGAAGCTGAGATAGAATCTTTTGTATAAATTTAATTTATTAATCATAATATAAACCATGATAAAAAATATTACTCTTAAATGAGTTCGAGGAATCTCTAAATCATTTGAATTGAAAGAATGACTTAATAATTTTGTATGAAAAAACTGAACTTGAAAAAGTACAGTCATACAATCTATTACTGATGCATTTCGTTGAGAAAAAATTCAAGTTAAGGAATGAGAAATGACATTGAATTATGATGATAATATGATTCAAAGAAATGCTAATCGTTTATTCTCTAGTCCTAAATCAGATATAGATTTAGTTCTTCCTGGATTTCTTATGTGAAAACATAAAACTATCAAGGGGGTAAACTCCACTAATGAAGAAAGAAGAATTACTGTAAGTAACTTACTAGGTATAGATAGAACTAAATTCTTTCTTGATGCTTGAATAGATTATGATCTTAAATGAGCTATGGCAGAACTTCGTGACATGAATACTAAAAGTAGTACTTATGCTGATGAGTTAATAACTCTTGAATCAAAAAAATCTAAAAAGCTTACAAAGCCTACTGTAGTAAAACTCATACAATGATCAGAAGAAAAAGTAGAAAAATGAAATGCTTATGAATTAGAATCTCTTAATAATTCATTATCTAATCTTAGACTTAAATGGAAGAAAGTTCCAGAAGAACCAACATCTATTGATAAAATAGATTTTATTCCAGATTCAGTTATCACTGAATGAAATCAATCTGAAATTGATTCTATGAAAAAACAACTTGCAGAAATTGCTGCTAAGTGACAAAACATGCCAGATATATGTGAAGCATGTGGTCAAACTATTCAAGATGTTGAGTCTGCAAAAGCAAAGTTACGACTTGAATATACACAGCTTTCTACTAATATTAATAATACAAAAGTTATTGATAGAGAAGTTCAACCATCTAATCTCGAAGCTTATAATAAAAATGCTAATGATATAGCTGATTATAATCTTGAAGTTCTTACAAGAAATAATATTATAGAATCTAATACTTCTATTGAAGCTGAAGCTAAAGAAATTCAATCTAAAATAGATAATTTCAAACTTGTTAAAGATACAGTTATTCCTGCTGTTATATGAAATGATTCAGAGTATCAAGACTATCTTGATGCAGATAGAGCTTATGCTCTTGCTCAACAAGAATCTAAATGAATTAAAGATCGTATCAAAGAAACTAAAGCAAAAATCAAAAGTCTTTCTACTGAAAAACTTGAAGATAAAATTGAGGCTTATAAAGATACTGAGCTTGCATTCGTTGAATCTGTAGATAAACAACTTACTGTTGGTGATGTTAAATTTGTATTCTATAAAGCTAATACAAGTCCTAATGCTACTGAACCATACGCAGCAGTATTTGATATACTATATAATTGAAAAAGTTATACTGAACTTTCTGGATGAGAACAAGTAATTGTTGATGTTGTTATTGCTACATTATTCATAAAGAAACTTACTCTAGATTTTATCCTTATAGATAATGCAGAAATTAGTGACAGCAATATTAAAATGCTCATGAAAGAATATCTTGATTGAGTTCAAGTTATATGTACAAGAATCTGAACATCTCCTTTAACTCTAAAACATACTATATAAATGAAAATTATAAAAATCGAAAATGAAATCTTTTGATTTACTACAGAAGTAGTACTTTGCGCTAACGATAAAGAATTCGATTCTTATAGTAAAAAAGCTCATGTTAAATTATCTATGGAAGAACTTCCAACTTCAGAAACTCACAACTGATATTATGTAAATTACAAATGACAATGAATAATTGTTATGAGAAAGTTACTTTTAGATACTATGACTCATGAATTAATTCATCTAGTATTTAGATTATTAGATGATAGATGAGTACCAACAAGAGTTGAAAACGATGAAGTATTTGCATATACTGTTTGATATTATGTAAGAAAGATAGTAGAATGATTTAAAATCAAAGTGACTACATCTTAAAAATCACTCAGTGATATTTATTAAATAAGAGCATTACATGCAAATACAAGATACACAATGAAACATTCTCGAATTACGAGAATGAGTAAAAGTTATTCTCGATAGGTTATATATCACAAAGAAGTGACATCCTATTCGTTCTCAATTTAAAACCAAAGATGAACACTTTGTTATAAATAGAAGACTATGAGAATACAGTAAATGCTCTGGTGCTATATTTCCCATATCTGATTATAATCCTTATGAGTCTACTTCGTAGACTAAAAAATATATTTGTATTTTATTTTCTAAAATTTATATATGCCTATTAATATCTTATCTTATGATTATAAAGTAGATAATATAATAACTCTTCTTTCTGTTATAGAGAAATCATCTAAAGATATTTTAGATATAAAATATCCATGATCATCTGTAATAACAAGATTAGTTATTTTATGATTCAGTATGGATTTAAATTCTGAATCTATCAAGTCGTGACTTTCTCTTATAAGAAAACATTCAATAGAAAGACAAGACTTATTTGTAAAATATTTTTATAAAGAACCTAGCTATGAAGAATTTAAAAAAACTTTATTATCGGATGATCATACTATGGTAGATTTCTTTATAGATATTCATATATGATCTTCTTGAGATGTACTATTTCCAGAACCCGAAATAAAAATAATGAAAACTAAGTAGTTGATTTATTATCAATATAATATATATTCTTATTGTCATCATCTAGAATCACTATGATGTGACACCAACAGAGGAGAGACCCTATATGCGACATAATGTATTCCGGTCCATCGCAAAGCACAACAGAAAGCAATATGCTCTGATTGTTGCTAAGATGAAAGGAGGTGATCGAATCTAAACGATAGGCTAACCCCCTATCATAACTTGCCGGAGATTTATTCTCTGGCTTTTTTTTAATTATCTTTTCATGAAAACATATCCTACTCAATTTGAAAAAAATAATCCTAAATATAAACCATGAGAATTATTCTGAAAAAACATCATACTCAAAGCTGTAAACTCTAAGATTGTTTATATTAAATGCTGAGAATGTTGATGTGAAATAAGAAGAAGAGCTGATAGATTATCTCATCAATATTGTAAATATTGTAGATATAAGTATGTGGCTTATGAATATATATATTGAATCCCAAGACATACTATAGCTGCAAGAGTAAATAAAAAATATTCAATTAATGAATGTTTATGACTTACTCCAAGATTCCATAGTTTACCAAAAGAAACATTTAATCAATATGACTTAAATTATTTATATAAAAATAATGAAAGTGAATATTGATTTACAAAAACACTTTGAATTAAGTGTGACATAAAACATAAACTTATTTCTATAATAAATCTACCATGAGAGAAGTAATACTTAAATCATTGTATCAATACTTTGAAGCATATGATGAAGACTCATTATACAATGAGGAATTTATGTTCTTTAATGAAGAACATAAACTTGTAACTATACAAATACATTCAGATGGAACACTAGACTATAGCACATACGAAGACTTTGATGCGCTTAATACATCTGAGAACATAGACTGATGAACTGTAGAGATGCAATCATCTCCTCATGCTACAGCACTTTATTTCTTAGATAATATATAATATGGAATCAACACTATGGAAACTTACATTACACGACTGAAGAGTATTCAATGTTATATCTGAAAACAAAACTCAGAAAACTAAATTCCTCAGAAAGTATAACGAACTCAATAATAAATGACTCGTGACTTCTATAGAAGAAACTTGTAACTGAATACATACCACGAAACAGTTCTTAGATCTTAATAAATTTTCAAAACATTATGAAAACAAAAGTATATGTATGAAATAGAAGTCCTGACCATATATCAGAAGAAGCTTTTATAAGCAAAGCAGAAAGTCAATGAACAGTATATTCATTAGAATGATTTCAGAATGCATTTAATGCTGATGAAGTCAGTACTGAATTTCAATATATTTTAATTGCAACTAATTAATATCATGACACAACAACAATTAGTTATTGATGCAGTGACTTGAGAAGAAAAATCTGTAAAGCAGATTGCATCTGAAACAAACATACTCGAACCTAACATTAGACGAATACTTGGAACTGGTACAAAGACTTGAATCTTTGAACGAATAGCTCCAGGTATTTATACTATTACGATTGGTGACAAAACTAAATGTATCATCAAATGCTGAGATGCATTACAAGAAATAAAGAAATTATCCAAAGCACCATACAAATTTGATATGGTGTTTTTAGATATTCCTTACAAAACAGCAGCAGTAACTTGAGGTAACCGATGAGTAAAATACGATCTTATTACTCAAGATCAATTCGATGAATTTCTTCATGACTTAAAACAAGTCATCACTCCTACTACTCATGTGTATCATATGTATAGCAATGCTCCATCTTGATGGAAACAAATGAAAGCTTACAATGATTCCTTTGAGAAGAGATGATTCAAACTTCAGAAGCAATGAGGATGGCAGAAGCTCTACAAGAACTGAAAGCCTTGCTCTAATATGCGCTGAGAAATCATGAAGCGAGAATGACTTGCATTATATTCCCTCGAAGATATAGATACTTCTATATTAGAAATGGACTATGAATCTACTAGACCTCGAACAGCATCTGAAAAATGTAGTGACATGATACGCTCACTCATCACTCAGTCTACGAAAGTAGGTCAAAGAATACTAGACCCTTTCGCAGGAACTTGAGTTGTCTGAGAGCAAGCTTTAAATGCTTCTCGTAATGCAATGCTATTTGAGAAATCAATAGACCGAGTAAAGAATGAAATACTTCCAAGACTTACTAAAATATTTTCTAAGTAAATATTCATGAAATATACAATAATAGATCTTCAAGTTCAAAATGATTTATGATTACCAGAATATAGTTTAAGAGATGTAGTTGAAAGATTGTTATCATTCCACTCCATCGATAACGATATGTCTTTATGGGATATCTATACACTTCTTGATAATTGATGGGCTATAACATCTTATGCTCATTTCCATAAACACTATACATGGCAACCAGACCTTACTTATAAGCTATTAAAAAAATACAAACAATGAAAGTGAGCAAGACAATTTAAAAAATTAGCAAAGAAATATACAAAACTTTATTACTTTTAATTATATACTATGCAAACATACATATTTAATTTCACATCTAACTCTACAAAGAGTTAGATAATGGTGACTACACTGACGAGCTATACAGAGGTGCAGAATTAGACATTGATTCTGTAAGTCGTCCTTGATACTAGATTTATTCTTTGAATAAATAAAAAACTCCTTTGTATTTTATATCTCTAATTATTTATTATGTTACAACAAATTGTACACAAACTTGAAAGCTCATATGAATTATGTTACACCGATTACAATGATCACTTTCAAGATTCACCAAACGAAATACAGAAATGTATTGAGAATAAAAGTCCTGATCACTTGTATGAGAATAATGATTGGAGATATAACGACCAACATGAATCAGCTCATCAAGTTATAGAAGATTTAGATCTCAATGAAGCAGAGCAAGAATGGATAGATGATCCAGATAATCGTAGTGAAGTTATGGATGCTATTCATGATAGAGATAGTTCATCTCCTATTCAAGATATGCTCGATAGAACAGACTTACCTGCTAGGCTTATGCTCTTTAGTAATTATGATGTTATGAACTCTAATTACTATCTTACTCAATCATGATGATATGAATACGATGACATATTCAAACAAATAGTAGATGCTTTAAATCTTAATCCTTTCAAGTTATTACAACATATATGAGAATATATACTTGACTGATCTGAATGGCCAAACATTCCAGATCGTGACGGAAATGAATATGTAAGTTATGAAGACTTTGTATCAGAGCTTAATGAATCTATTGGAAGTTGTAATCAACTTACATTTTTATGAGTACTAAATGCATGAGACATATCTTATAAAGATGAGTGAGAATACTACACAGTCACTATACCCAAGTGAAACTCGTGTGGATTATTCGATCATTGTACTGGCTCATGATCTATGCTTGACTGTACATTACTCAGAGACTTTACTGTCACTCTCGACAAGTGACTTGAATCAGAGTATGACTTCTATAAACTTATAGTAGATAGCTCTGATACAGGTTATGGTATCGATAAAACTTATGGACTCACAAGAGAAGCTTGGTGAGATAATATTTCTTTAACATAAATTATTATGAGTTATATATACTCACTACAACTTCCAGAATGACAAGAGCAAAATCAATGTATACATGAGCTATGAATTAGTAAACAACTTTATAATGTAGAATATAATATATTCAATGAATCAATTAAATCATATTTAATGGAAGAAGCTCTTGATAAATACTCAATTCATTTTCCAGAAATATTATTTACTATACTTGTAGAGCATGAACTCGCTGATAAAGATGATAATCTTTCAGTTATATACTGAATCAATGGAGAATCTTATGAAGCTGAAGCTGAAATAATAATTGCATATCCCGACTTCGATTCTACTTTACTTTTATAAATATATTATTATGGATAAAAAATACCAGGTACTTATAAATCAATTAATTCAATGACATCATCTCGAACCAAAAGAGTTTGATGATTTAAGATTATATCTTGAGTCTCATATCAGAACTATAGATATAAGAAAAAAGAATGAACTCTGAATAGAACCAGAGTTAAATCCATTCTCAAAAATAGAACAAAAAATACAATCTCAAATAGAAGATGTAAATCAAATGGATGAAGATGAACCTTGAGAATATTTATACTCTCAATATATCGATGAGCTTTGTATACAAGATCAAGAAGAATGAATGAGTCCATTAGAAGCTATTGATAGATTCGATAGTAACGAAATAGATTTTAATATCTGATTCGAGAAATGATATATTCAGTGAATGAGAGAGATGCTTAAATTATTTAATAAATAAAATCATATGGCTACACTAGCAAATCTTGCAGATGAATTAGAATTACCAGTAGATGAATATCTAGACTGGGTAGTAAATCTATACATAAACTGAAACAAAAAAGAATTCATTAAAGACTTTGCAGAAGTCTGTGCTTGCTGATGATACGAAGACTTCATGGATAATCTATGAAACTTCTGACCAGAAACACAAATGAAAATTCTTAAAGCAATAGTAGAATTTACTTATAATTCTTAATAAACTATTATGGATAAAAATTGATATGCATCCTCTTGGCATGTATCAAATGCTGCTCAAGTTAAATTCTGTGAGGATAATAAATGCCCACATTTTGCTCCTTATAATAATTGTTATTCTTGCAATAATAGCATTTATTCTCCTCTTACTAGAAATGGAAAGATTACTTGAGTGACATTAAAAAAAGCTACTGAAGAATTAATAACTTCATGTCCTCATTGCAACAGAAGCTACTGTGATTAATTCTTAACTAAATTACTATGCAATATCAAGTAATACAAATAGAACATTCAAATAGATTTTGAGATGTTTATACAATTAAATGAATATTTGATTCATTTAATCCTGCAAGAGAATTAATGAAAAGTTTATATGATAATTATATATCATATAACAAAATGTCTGACGATACAAATTATGATAATACATCTTGAGTTTCTTGTACTCATCTAGTTGAATGAGAAAACTGATGAAGAACTCCAGATCAAACATACAAAGTTGTAGAATTAGATTTCGAAATGAATCAGCCTTGTGAAATTAATATATCTGATTAATTAAAACATATGAAACAATTTATATGAGACTGTACTAACAGTCCATTCGAAGATGCAGATACATTATCTGATATAGTAGATAAAGCAGTAGAAATAACTCCTAGAGAATTTCTACTTGAATGTGAAATAGATAGCAAAGAAATACTCACAGACATAATAGTTTACTGAAGTCCTAGCTATACATTCTATAAAAGCTGAGATACATATTTTTATATGTGGTCAGCTATAGAATTTTTATATCAATAAAAAAATATTACCATGAAAGATTTAGACCAGTTAATAAAAGATGGTATGTTTAATACCTGTTGAATATATACATGAGACATGGCTATCACTCATCCAACTATTTATATTAAAAATAGAATATTAAGATTATTAGACATCAAGTCTTAATAATAAATAACATATAATTATAATTTATAAAGATATTACTATGACAACTTGAGAAACATTTATGCCACCCGAAATACAAAACAAGAAAATTGTTCTTGATGATTTAGCAAAGATGGAATTTAATATTAAAGAAATTTACTGACTCATTGCTAGAACAATGATAGCTATGAGTTGGGGAATTAATTCTCCTGCTAATTATAGAGACAGAGTTTTATTCTTTAAAGTACAATGATTTTTACTCAAGGGATATGTTTATATCTCTCTTGAATATGATGATACATTCACTGTATACTTTACTAAGAAAGATAAAGTCTCAGTGATACGAATAGTTAAATGAGTTTATATAGATCAACTCATAGATATTATAGATCACTATGTAGAAAAAAATGTTAGTGACGAAGAGTATAAAAAACTTATTTCCAATATATAAACATTATGAAAACATGGAATGAAAATATGCTAGAGATAGCTATAGGACAATGACTTACATCCTCTAATAGAGATGTAAGAACTACAAGTATAGATGCTTTTAAATCTCCTCACTTTAAAGATTGTATTAATAAATATCTCTGATCTAAATGATTCCCTCAAATGAATTTAGATTCATGGAAAGATACTGTTGATAAAAATTTTGATGACTCAGTATATTATTCTGAGCTTCAAGATTTTGCATATAAGTTATTAGATGCATGACTTCAAATACTTTGACCTAAAAGATCAAACAAACAAACTTGGATAACATTCACAGATTGAACTAACATATGATATGTTCAAGCAGAATACTCTTGGTATGCATATAGTTTAAATTGTATTCCTAGTCGTAACACATGAAACTGATTCAGAGTAATAGACAATGCATGACTTACTATTGCAGAAGCAAAACAATGTCTTGCATCTAGACATCTATCTAACACCTTTGTTTATGATTACAATCCTGAATATTATTCTTCTATAGAATCTTATATAGAAACAAGCCGAAGAAGATCATGGAAAAATTATGGTTACATACATCGTGACGAAGTAAAACAATTTATTAAATAAATTATTATTATGCTAGATCAAATTAAAAAAGAACTTAAAAAAGTTTTATGAAGATCAATAGAACATTGAGTTATTAGATATACTATATCTGAAGATAAAGAAAAATATCTTACTATAGAATATCATGATAGAAATACTTATACTCCATCTAAAGATTGACACACATGGAAAACATTATGTTCTACTCCATTGTTCGTTAGAAAATGAGAACTTGAATTGTGATATGAGTATGTAAATAAATATCCATCTATAGACAAACTTATAGATTGGATAGTATTTATTCTTGTAGATAAAATGCTATCATATAGTCAAGATGTAAACTGAATCCTAGATGAATATATCTTAACTAAAAAGTAATAAAATGAATAGAGAAACACAAGCATTACTCTGTGAACTATGTGTGACTATCTGAAGATCAAAACATTCTAATACATTTACTGAACTGACTACAATACAGTTACTCGTTTTCTACGAGTATGTATTAGAAGTTTGTATCAAAGATACAAAACTAAAAACACTACAATCAATCTATGACTTCGTCAACAGTTGAGATATATTAGAATTATTTGCCAGACTTAAAAAAGAAATTAAGGACTGACAAAAACTACTTACTACCTGGAAAGATATTCCTAAAAAAAATAAAAAGCTAGACAAGTTGTTACAACCTTAATACAATAAACCTAGCAATAGAAGTAATCTAAACTTTTTTCAAAAGTTAAAATATACTTATAGTTTATTTCTTAACATATATTTATGCCACCAGATAAATTTTCTAAATTTTCTGTTTGAGACTTGATAGTATATCAAGATGACTATTGAGTAATAGAAGCTATACATACTCACTATATGAGAGTTTCACATAATACTCTTTGAAAAAGAAACTTTATATGAAGAGATACTCCCGATATATGCATACACATAAAAGTGAATAGTATGGTTAGATCTTTTTGATGATCACTACATTATATACTTAAACCCTGATTAAAATTAGAAATACTTAATTCTTTTTCACAACTTATATTAAGACTTGAAGATATATATGATATAGAAGTTGTTTCAAAATCTAATTGAGATTCTACTCCTGTAGCACACCCTTTAAATACTAAACCTATTACACCCATGACTAATTTTATACAACAAAAAAAGAAAGATGATTTCTTAAATAGTAAAGCTAAAATCAATAAGGTAGAAAAAATATCTAATGAACTAGATGCTTCTACTAAACTTGTTCGTGAAGCTCGAAGATCACTAGAACATATTGAAGATAAAATGAATTATCTTGTTCAACAAAAAGAAAGCGCTATTAACAACTCAGATATTGATACTCTTGAGAATCTTATCTTGGATATTCCAGAGATATTAAATACTCTTGATACAGAGATATTAAAATCATTTGTTAAAGATCTTGTAAAGACTCCATCTGTTAAATCTAAAAGAGATACAGAATCTCCTAGAGAATATTTTTGACTCAAAGATTAATTATAAAAAGCCTACGATAATACTTAGGCTTTTTATTTTACATTAATTTATTATTAAAACATAAACACATGACTAAAAAATTACTACTATTTATTCTTGTTATCATATTAATCCTATGAGTATTTACTTATATGGATTATACATCTCTAGATTCACAGATCGCAAGAGCTGATGATACTAGAAAAGAAGTTGCTGAATCTTTAGCTTACACTATTCATATAGATAGTTTAAAGAACTCAGACTCTGAAGCTTTAATCTCATTAGAGCAACAAGCTATACAAGAGAGAAACATTGAGATTAAAAACAATCAATGATGTATGGCTGCTAACTATGCACTCAAAGGTACGACAATCGCTCCTGTGAGTTGTGACGAAACATTAGGTATGTTATATCCTAGTGAATTATTCTATACATTTAAAGTATCAGATAATCCTGTTATATCACAACATGAAGAAAATCATTTTCATAAATGAGCATGATGAATGTTAGCAACAGATATAGCAACATCATTCTGACAAGCAGAACAATTCGCTCTAGATTATTTCTGAGAAGTAAAAGCATATACAGTTCGATCATTTCAAAATGAATGTGTTGATGATATACTAGATGATTTTTATCCTAATGAATCTCAAGGTTGTAAAAACTGGAAGACTCATTTATGAAATCATATAGAATTATCATTCAATCATAAATGAGAAGATATGAAATTTGTACTGTGACACATCGATAGTAAACTCTCTGATGGTGACATAGTCTTTACAGGACAAAAGATCTGACAGACTAATGTAACAGGTACTACAACAGGCCATCATGTTCATATAGAACTATGGTCTTGAAAACATAACATATCATACTCAGTAAGAAATAAAGAATTACTAGAATCAAGAAGTGCAGATCCAATTAAAAAAGAGACAACAACTTCTACTGAATCTACTAATGATTTTACTTATACTCCTATCGTTGGTGACGGAAACTTATCACCAGACTCTCAGAAATATAAAGATGCATGAGAAAAATATGGTATAGATTGGAGAATGATTTCAGCAATACATTGTACTGAAACATTTGATATCAAAGCTAAGAGTTGTAGCAGACATACTAAATCACCAACATCATCAGCATGAGCGCAATGATGTATGCAATTTATGCCAAAGACTTGGACTTGATGGTTAGCATCTAGTACATGATACTGAGTAGATGGTGACTGAGACTGAGTAGCAGATATACATAACTGTATGGATGGTATACATTCTGCTGCAAACAAACTCTCATCAAATTATAACAAGTTCATATCTGAATGAAGTACTCCAGAACAAGCAAGATGGAAAGCATACAGACAATACAATCATGCAAATTGGTATGCAGATCGTGCAGCTAATATCTTTAATACTTTAACAAAATAATTCTTATGTTACAACTAGAAGCAGACAAAGATTGTTTTGATACAGTCATAGCATTGAAGCATGAGATACAAGCTATAGCTTCTATCTATCAGAATGATTGAGAAGTAAACCTAACTCAAATGCTTAATCATAATCAAAAGATTATGGATGTTATGACTACTCTATCATCAATGAAGTTTAGCTTAAAAGAAATCAAAGCAGAAACAAATAATTTTTTATCTTCTAATATATAATGATGAAACAATTAATATTTATAAAACATAAAGATCCATTCAAAGGAAGACAAACTCTTCCTGTAAATGTAAACTGAAAAATAATTCATAACAAATAATTATGAAAGATATTTTTAATATAAAAAAAACTCCTGCTACTACTGAAGCAATAAACAAACTCATTACTAAATGGACTAATCTATTGCTTAAGTATGAAACAATGAAAGTTCCAATACAAAATAAGACACCTTCAAAATGAAGAGTGTCTGTACCTGTAAATATATTTAAGAACTGAAAGCTTATTCAAATAAATAAATAGTTATGAAACTCTAATAACTATTTGCTTTTAAACATACTCCGATTATTATATATCAGTATATTATAACAACCTATACTATGAATGATGTATATGAAATTCAATTGATTGTAGGAAAGAACATCTCTACTAAAAACATTGCAGACAATAATGTATCTATCTTCGTAAGTATTCCAACAAACCTATATAATGTTATACATAAATATGTAAACAAAGTTTTGGAATTACATCTTACTAAGTGAGGTACATCTTTTATATTGAACTGCAATATTAATAATGATGGATCTACTCCTATAATGTACAATGCAAAAGAATGACATTGAGTTTTAAAACTTGATGTAATACTAGAAGATAAAATGGTACTATGATATATAGTATCATCTGATTTATTCCTTAAGATATAATCCTTATGTGATATTATACTAAGCATGAAATAGATTTGACTCCAGAACAAGAATGTAAAAAAGATCAGTATCTTAAAGAGATAGAAATAATCTCTTGATACTTCAATCCTTTTGAAAATGTATGTAAATGGTATGAAAGATCTACTGATATGTGTGCATTCTCTCTACTACATCCAGAAGAAGTATTTACTATCTACTGACATTGAGAAGAAGACTTAGATAAATGGATAGCATACTATCATAATTGAAATGAACAACAAGAGAAAGCAGAAATATCTATAGTATATCCTGAATATAATTCTGATAAGCTACTCAATGTAGATTCTACTTCAATGAATAGAACTGTTAAGCAGGCTCTCAAAGATTATAATACTATAGTCAATTCATCTATGACTCTTGAAGTTCATAAGACAGTTACACACCAAACTTATAAGTGTACTAAATGTTTAAAAACATTCTCCGAAGACGATGTAGAAGTTCAATGAAGATGTCCTAAATGTTTTGAAGATAATAATTCCTAATCATATAATCCTTATGATCAAATCTATAAAGATAGATTACCCAGAATACTGAGTCAAAGTATCAGAAACATTCTGACCTTGAGTCAATGTATTAGAAAAACCTAATGGATATGGTAAGACTATAATCCTTAGAACTATTCTCTCTGCATACTCTGGAACATTCATATGATCTAGAACTCTTCCATCTGGAAGTGCTGAGATAATCCTAGACGACAAGACTCTTATGATGTCTAAGTCTATGTGGATTGGAATAGACAAAGTGAATGCTATAGCAAAACATATAATGCCTTGAGCATTTATGGATCTCTCTACTCCAGAACAAAGGAAGACTATTGTAGATCTCTTAGAGATAGATAGACTCTGATTCTTATCCTCAGCTTTTGATTGATTCTTATCAGCAAAAGGTGTATGAGAAAAACAAGAAGATGGTAGTATCATTACTACTATCAAATACTCTGACACTCTTGCTAAAGAAACAAAGCAATCTATTGCTGAATCTAAATGAAAAGAAGATCAGCTTCTCTCAGATATTACTAGGCTTCAATGAAATATTAACTCATTCAAAAAGAAAGAGTTTAAAGACATTGATAACTATAATATCTTTGAACAAGAAGTAGTAAGACAATGGTCCGAACTTGTATCTGGCCATCAAGAGAATGTAAGAAAATCTAACTCAGATAAATCTTTATTAGAATCTAATAAAGCTGCATTACTCAAAGAGTATTCTGTATTACAATCTCAACTTAATGGAACATGTCCTACATGTAATCAATCTATAGATGTAGATACTACAGCTATTAACTCTAAGATAGATCAGAATATTACAGAGTGAAAAGAGATCGCAGATAAACTTAGTAAGTTTAAAACTCTTGATGCTCTTCCTATTCTTAATACCTTAGAAGAGAAAGCTAAACATCTAGCAATGGAGATTCCTAAGAAACCTGCAGAAGCTAGATATACTGAGCAACATGATTATAATAATCAATTGCAATCTCAGAAGTTTACCAATGAAGAACTTGAACTTAAGAAGAAAGATCTTCGTGAACTATGAGAACTAGATAATCAAGCTGTACTAGATTGTATAGATAGAGCTCAGAAAGAATTCACTAAAACTCTTGAAAAGAAAATCTCATCACTCTGATTAGAGATTGAATTATTCAAGACTCAAAAGAATGGTACAGTTAAAGAAACATTCAATGTATCTTTAGATGGTAAACCATACTCAGAACTCTCTCAATGAAATAAGATTATCTTACAAGTAAAGATGGCTCTTGTATTCATTAAGAAGTTATGACTAGACTTCATGCTCATTGATGAAGCAGGTACACTAGGACAAGAATCATTTGATATGATTGTTAAAGCTTGTAGTGAATTAGATTCTAATATCCAAATCATTGCAATGCGACCACCATACTTCAAAGTAAAATAATCTTTAATCATTCTAAGTCTACAAAATTATTGAGTAGATACATAGAGGGCAAGTATAATTACTTGTCCTTTATTTTATTTATTAAATATTCTATTATGAATGACATAGAAATATACAATGAGTATGGTCTATTAAAAGACTGAGTATCTTATTTTAATAATCATATCTAATATGAAAGTACAAATACTAACAGAATATCATCTTAAAAAAGTAATAGATACATTTAGTCCTTTAGGATTATTCTATGCTTATATAGATTGATCATGGATCTGAGTAGATAATTCTACTGCAGATTCTTGGACCGAAGAATTCCAATCAAAACAAGAATGTCTTGATTGGCTTCTTGAAGAACATCCTATTTATAAAACTATTATGACAGACTACGAACAAGAAGCTCAAGACTTTCTTGATGCTACTAACACTACCATCACTAAGAAATTTCTTATGTATGGTCTACACTTTCCAGAAGATACTGATGAGAGGAATATCTGGGAGATTACATTAACCAGATGACAACAATCATATACTTATAAATTCTGAGATAGTATTAATAACTCTCAGATAAAAGATAAAGCTGCTTTTAATAATCTATCAATTAGTAGAAGAAAGTATGTATCATCTTATATGTGAAATTATAAATATCCTAGAAAAGAGAATCCTAAAAAAATTCCTCCTACTAACTGTAGTGTAATCTCATGTTTCTATATATGTGATGAATCATTTGCAGACTTCTGTGACTCTATGTGATATGACAGAGATTCTATTAAAGCTCTTGATATATATAACAATGTCATGAAAGAAGTGAGAGAATTAAAATCATTATTCTCTCCAAGTGAATTAGAAAAGCTCCAAGAAATACAATAACATTTAATTATATATTATGAAAATAGCTATCAACAAATGTTATGGATGATTTCAATTATCTATAATGGCTCAGAAAAGAATCGCAGAGATTCTATGAAAGACAGCATACTTCTTTCATAGAGAATATGATGATGATCTTAATGTGACATATACTCTTATGGATTACCAAGATCTCAACAACAAAACTTCTACTATGTTAGAATGTTATACAGTATCAACTCTTCCAGATGATATAGATACTATATCAGATAAAGATTATGATGCTATAACTCTACCCAATTATACAGACTATGATAATAGATCTCTTCCAGAACTTATACAAGTAATAGAAGAACTATGATCAGATGTATCTAATCATATTTCAAATATTAAAATAGTAGAAATTCCAGATGATGTTAAATGGCATATAAATGATTATGATTGAATAGAAACTATTCACGAAGATCATAGATCATGGTAATGAGTCTACAAAATGCTAGACTAAATAGTTAGACCGTAGCTTACAGCTACAACACAATAATTCTTTGGATGCATTTCATCCAAACTTATATTCCTAATTTTTCCATTATGAAAAATGCAATCGCAAAACAAGAAGCACATATTATGAATCTCTTTAATCTTACTCCAAAAGATATCTACTCTGAAAGAGAATTTCCATCTAAAGAAATTACTGACCAAGAAACTTGAGAAGTAAAACAATCTTGAAGTATGAAATCTATTTCACTTAAAGGTCTTATTAAAAACAATGCTATATCTTTCAAACTCTTTGAAAAGAAAGATGCTCAGATTGTTAAATACAATCGTGATACTCAAAAAGAGAACTTCGTAGTTCTAGATAAAGCTGCACTTGATTCTGATTTACTCCAGATACAAGCAATGCTTTCTAAAAGAAGTTCTAAATCTACATATACTGTAGAAGACTTCTGTGAGGTTTAGCCTAACCCATAGCTCAAGAATAATTTCTTGGGCTTTAGTTAGATTATATCCTAAAACAAAAACACAAATGATTACACTAGTAATACTATGCCAGAACTTATTCTGGACTCCACATAACACGAATCCTAGAGTTATAGAAGCTTGCGAGATAACTTGGCAAGAAACATATCCAGATGCATATAATTCTCTGGACACTTATACTTATTAATATTCTATACTGAGTATTTCCTAAATAATATATTATTAATTACAACATTATGATACACTTATACAACCCAATAACTAAAGACGAGATAACTGTTAAGAACGACAGAGAACAAGCTCGTGCTCAAAAACTATGATACAGGAAATAATCCTGTATCTTTTTTTTCCTCTCTCATATCTCATACATATCTTCGTAGTACATTCTAATAATTACTACTCAGATATATATTTCAATATGAGCTGCCAATGGCAGACCTAAAAAAATAATCCACCACCTCCCCACCACCACCAAATAAAAGTGAATTACATTCACATATGCAAATCAAATAAATAAGATAACTCTTATCTTAAACACAACAAAGAATAAAAGATCTCTTACTAAGAAAGTAAGCGATATACTTAATAGCATCCAAGCAATCTTGATAGAGACTAGATATACCCAAACAAAAAAACCAATGCAAAAAAGAAGATCACAATCACATGACGAAACTCAATGCATAATCTATTTATTAGATTTGCATACCTACACTATATAGATATAATATCTATATATGTAACACCTCCTCAAACAACAATAACAATCCAATAAAAGAGATGACTTCTCCAATGAAGTTCATCTCTTTTTAAATCACAATATTCTGGCCGTACTGATACTCGCTAGAATATATACTACTACCAATACTATATATAACACTAAGAACTATACACTACTACACCATAGAATAATAAGAACCATCCATCTTATTATTAGACCATCCAATATAAATACTAATATAAATCTATTATGTATTTTTATCAATGGTCTATAAACCCAATAACAATCCATAAAACTATACCCTATGTAAATAGGTATGTGAGATAGCTGTACTCCGAGATTACCATTAATCTCTCCCCATCCTTATTATATATAGATATACTATACCACATACAATTACTAATACTATTATACTATAAAATATATTAGCTATATTGTAAACATCAAACATCCACCGGTCTACAGAAAATAAATTACTTTACTGTAGCCATACTTGACATAACCTTATTATAACAACCTTTAATATCTATTAAATTACTATACATATGTCAATACCTATCATTATAATAACTCCTATTATAATGATCCTCCACCTCCCCTACCTCCACCAAATAATTAATCTTATTACATTATTCTCTTTATTATTAATATACATTAATAATAAAAAACCCATTTATATATATATAACATATATATATAAAAACCCCCCAACAATATAATATCCCATATTATATTGACCCCACAACCAAAACAACAACAACAACAAACACCAAAAACACACTGACCCCACACCCCTAAACAGACAACACCAAAACAACAAACAACAACAACAACAAGACACTAACCCACAAACAAACAAACAAACAAACAAACAACAACAAACAAAACACAAACAACAAACAACAAACAACAACCTAGATATACGATATTAAGAAAACCCCAAACCCCCAATACCCCACACACAAACAAACAAAACAAACCACCACCTCCCCACCACCACCAAATAAAAAAAAATAAAAACAAATAAAATATATAAAAAACAAACAAATATAAAATAATAGATGACGAAGAAGTAGCAGCAGCAGCAGCAGGGGTAGTAGATGGACCAGAAGTAGTAGTAGTAAGATGTACTCCTCCCCCCAGTCAAACAGTAGGGGTACAATTACTATATATATAATTATTATAAAATTTGTGACTTTTAAAATTTTTTGAAGTATATAATAAAAAAGGCCTCCACCTTTTGTGGATAGCCTATTATGATCAAATGTATTTGTATATAATAATTCTTTGAATCTTATGGTCTATTCAATATCTTTCTGATCTCTGATACTGCATGCTCTCTCAGCTCTTGTATATCGCTGTCTATGTAACTTATATCTTTATAAGTTCTAGAGCATCAATCTATGAGTATTGCATTGTCATGGCCCTGTCATAGAGTATTACCCATATGATATCAGTATCATGTATCTGCATCGTAGAATACTGTAAGTTCCATTATTCTTTAATATGATTAATAAGTATATAGCATGCTCACATACATATAACAAAGCCAAGCCAGTCTCATATACCTAATCTGTATATTCATAATCAGAATAGTATGAGCACTCATATGGTATGGAAGAAACTATAGAATTCTTCTCCTGTAGTTTTTTCTCTCATAATTTTATGTTAAAGGGTTATTTCTATCTATAAGACATCAGCATTCGCATTCAATTGTAGAGCCTTTGCTTTTATTCATTTCATTATTACATACAGGACATTTATATGTACTCACATAAAGATCTGCATATTCCTCTAATGAGTAAAATATTCATGATTTAAGTTGTGAGATATCATAAGAATTAAAAACCTTATCTGGATTTTCACTTATAAATTCTTCAACTATTTGAGATACTAATTCCTGCATAATTATTTTTTAAATATATATTTGATTCTCTGCCATAGGCTCATAGATTTGAATCTAGCATTCTCTTCTGCAATAGTTTTAATAGTATGACCAATATAAAATTCACAAGGATCTCCAGATATATTTTTACTTATTGGATCTAATAAATCTGCAAAAGATTTTTCTTTTTCTTTCATTCTCTTTGAGAAATTTTTCTCACTTATATCAACTTCTAATAAAGAAGATTTCTCCTTAGCATCAATACGAGCCTTAGAACTTTTCTCAAGTTCCTTGATTCGCTCTTTATCTTTGAGAGCATCTTTATAAAGTTTATCAGATTGTTTCTGAATGTCTTTCTCAATCTTAGTTGCTGTAACAGCAAACTCTTTTGAAAGTTTATCAAAGTATTGTGAAACTCATTCTACATTTTTTATGTAGACTGTATCAGATCTTTTCTGCATAGAACATAATCCACTATCTGCAAAATCAATTCACATGATATATGCTGTAGTTCTATGGAATCAATCTTTTATTAGATCCTTTTGAAGACCTATAAGTCTATCGTAAGTCTCTCTCTCTAGTGTAACAATATTAGTGTCCATAATTATTTTTTTAAAATATAAGGTTTATCCCAGATCATCATTACTCTATATGATTTATGAAAATCTTTGAGTATCTTAGTTTCTTTATCTGTGATAATGCTGCTGATAAAATTTTGTCTTTCTTGACTTGTAATATCTCATACAGCTCCAGAAAGAATAATACTTATTACAAATGCATGCTCTGCTTGAGACTTAACATCATAGATCATTTCTTTTGTGACTCTCCCAAAATCAATGTTCTTTACTCATATAGGAAAAGGCATAGTCTTTATAGCTCTATTCTTTTTCTTATTAAATACTGTACAGTCCACGACCAAAGGAATCTTTTGATGACTCGTATCAACTTCATCAATAACAGCATGAGCAATTTCATTCAAGTCTTCGTTATCAGATTTATTTATTAGATCTTTAACTCATGCCATCTTGCTTGCAATGCTATCTCAATATATAACAGGATCTTTAGTGCTCATGATTATAAATATTTGTAATTAAAAACCCCTAGCACAAAGTGTTAGAGGTTGTGCTTGTAAGTAAAAGATGTAAGTTGTTATGCTTTCTTTTCAGATACTTCTTCTAGCTTGATATCCCAAGTAGACTTGATGACACAAGATCTTTTAAGTTCTTGTTTGAAAAATTCAATAGTGAGCTCTGCTCATTTCTTTGTATCTTTCATATCTGGAACTGCCATATAACCTGCCTCAAGAAGCTTGTTATTAGCATATTGATAATCCATAGGAAAACTTTTTTCCTCTGTTACAACATCTCCATTCTCAATTTTAAGATTACCATCATCTCATTTCACAGCAACTTCTGCTGTATAAGATGCAGGAAGATTCAGAAATTCTGCAATCTTTTCAGTCATCCATTTAATTCCCTCATCTCCAAGAGCTGCCTCAAGAGATTCTACTTGTCTATTCATACCTTGGTAAAAATCCGAATTCATCATAATATTATATGATTATAAAAATAAATTATTTAGAGTTTAACTCTTTCCTAAAGATCTGACTCGTTCTAATACGCAGCACCTTAAAAGGTTGTGTCTGCATTGGAGTCTTATTAATTGGGTGCAACAGATTCCTCGGTTGCTGCTCAACTACTTCTAGTTTCATTAAAGATCTAAAATCAATAACTGTACCATCCATAAGTGTCTCTTTTATTGTTTCAACAAAAGTATCATAGATTACTGCAGCCTTAACTTTAGAAATCTCTAATTTCCTAGCAAGTTTAGCTATCATCATTTTTCTATTCATTTTCTTTATTACTATATAAGAGTACAGTTACTATATAGGTATTGAATAACAATGCAAATAAAAAAGACTAAGATATATTCTTAGTCTTTTTAGCATAATATTATTTATGCATATCAAGAACTGCTCCCCAGTTAGAAGTAGCCAACTCTTCATAGTTGTCTCTTCTCTTTTTGAACATAGCTCTTTCCTCATCAGTATCTTCAATATCATCTTTCAGAAATGCTATCATAGCATCTCGTCTAGCTCTAAACATATTTGCTTGAGCTTTAAATGTAAGAGAAACTCTTTCAGTAGATTCACTAGAGCTTTCAGCATCGCTATCATCTCTATTAAGATGTGCTGCTCTTTTTACTTCATCCTCTGTAAGAGGAACAATCATTTCTAAAACATCTGTTGGCATAATTGTATATTTATACAAATAAAATTAAGGTGTTAGCCTTGAAACCACTATAACTATAAGTGAAGTAAATACAAATAAAAAAAGAGAGAGCCGAAACTCTCTCAGTTAAAACAGGGATTATACCACTAGCTTCTACGAGCTAGGGAGATTAAGATCACCTCCTTTCTTGAATGGATATGGAGGGATATCAAGATCCATCTCCAGTTGGTCGCTCTCTTTGTATTTCTGACCTCTGCAGAAAACGAAACCGATAAACTTCTTAATCATTTTTATAACCTCCTAGTTGGCCTCCACTCACAGGTTATTCTGCTTACGGAGAAAAATACCAGAAATTAATCTGGGCTATGTAACTCAATTAGGATTCAAAGCATCTGTAGCTTCTGATGATCTTCGTCTTAAGATTCAATTCTCTCTCTTATATTGTTTTACAAGTCATTCACTTTCTTTGAGTTTCTGATTTAGAATATCAGCATTCTCTCATATAAGTGAATCTTTCCAAGTTTCAAATGATCCATATCCAGATACTTTAAAAAAGTTATCTCCTATATCCCATTTTCTTGTAGAGTAATCTCTATGACGAATTACATTTTCTTTTGGAATATTATATTTCTTCATAAGATGTATTACCCATTCTCTCGTAGAATCACACGCAGCTCGTGTAAAATTCTTTCCATCAGAAACAACCTCAAGTCAAATTGAATGAGCATTGATATTATTCAAATATCATTTGATCATATCTCATAATCCTGCATGCCAAAGAATATAATCCTCAGTTCCTATTCTTCCAGTCTCTCCATTAGGACCAATAACTCAATGACAAGATACCTGTTTAGGATGCTGAGATAAATAAGAAAGCATTCATTTATAAGAACCTCATCCTGTATGATGCAGCATTATAAAAGTTTTTGAGTTTACTCATCTGGATTTCTTTGATGTTCAAACATCATCTGTAAATTTCATACTTTAAATTTAAAAAATATTATCTCATTTCCTCCATATCAACTTGATCTGACATAACTATTTTCTTAGTTACAGAAACTTCTTCTGGATCAAGCCCAAGTCTCTTAGTAGCAAATGATGTAAAGATTGCAATGAATCATGCACCAAAACCAAATAATGCTAATCTATGTTCTTCTGGAGAAAAGAATGATCCTGCTATGAATCCTATTCATAAAACAAGTATAATTCATAGAAGTATGTAATAATCTAATTTATTCATAATGTATATTTAAAAATTATAATTCAACTGCGTACACCTGTACCATTTCTCCATCTTTTTCTTCGTGCTCTACATCAGCACCTCAATGATCTTCGTCTTCTCAAGTAAGAACTTCTTGAGTACTTTTCATCTCTTTAAACCAATCAATGAAATCCATCATAGCAAATTCAAGCCTAAGATTCTTAGGATTAGAATATTCTGTTTTTCATTCATGAAGAACATCTCGTAAACATTTATGTACATCTTCTTGATTAGAATCATCTGTCATCAGATCAATTCTATGAAGAGTAAGAAGAACAAAATCTTTATGCTCTTTGAGATCTTGTTCCATATCTGGACCAATATCTGCCATTCACTCAATGAAAGATTCAACTTCATTAGTGAATTCTTTATCTGAAAAGAATACCATATGTAAAAATTTATTTATAAAAACTGCATAACTATATTACTTTTCAAAGGAATAATTGCAAATTTTGAATTTTAAATTTGACGGATCTAAAATAATAAATATATTCAAATCAATAAATAACTTGTGATAAGGACGCAGGTAGTTCGGAATCAAAAAGTTTTTCCCTCTCAGTCCTTATCTGAGAGGTTTTTTATTTCTAGGTATAGCTCAGTCTGGCCAGAGCACTCGGTTTGGAACTGAGGAGTCGGAGGTTCAAATCCTCCTACCTTGACCATTACGGAATAGAGTATTGGTAACTCATCTGCTTCATACGCAGAAACATGTAGGTTCAAATCCTGCTTCCGTAACCATTTGAGCACTAGACCTTGTAGATGTAAGAATACAAGGGGGAAAAGAATCTTAGTAGATAGGTGCAATCCCTATCGGGGCTCTCCATATTTTTAAACAAACAACTTTATAAATGAAAAATATATCTGAAATAAATTTTGATTAGTAGCAATGAAGCATATCTATTTTATAGGTATGCTTTTTCTTGTTAATCAAGAACTGATACCAGAGTATAAACTGGGGTACACTACGAGGTTATAACTAGCTCGTAGATCAATATCTAAGTAAATCAGTATAAATAATCTTAGGGGAGCTTGTTATTGCCGACACGATCAGCATACTGTCATAACAAGTCTAGCATGGAGAGGCTATAGGATAATGACCTAGAAACTACCCTAGTACCTTACTCAATATGAGAGCTGCATAATGCAGCCTAGTAAGCGAAGTTAAACTACCTCAAATCTATGAGGGGGTAGGGGGAGCTTTGCACTCTTCTCCTAACACCTGTCATAACATTTCTTCCCTAGTTAGACTTAGTTAGATATATAATATAATATAAATAATAATATAGTCTACCTAATAAAACATCTATAACTATAATAGTTTTGACACTTTCTAATAAAATATTAGTATGAGTCTACTATTATTTTTTTATTAGATCTATGAAACTATCTCAACTTGAATGATCCAATACTAAAGTTATTCCTAAATCTATTTGGAATACTTTGAGTAAAGAAAAACAAATGCATTTTAGATTATGCGAACTTAAGTGACTTCCTCTTACAACAACCGAGAAAACTCTTAATATTATTTTACAACCAAGAAAAAATGAATCACTACAAGCTGCACACGAAGCAAAGAAATCTTAAGTCTCTTATAGAATCTTATGAAGAATCGTTTCATGACTTTGATAAAATTATTTGATCAGTAGATGCTCTTGAAAAAAAGATTATAAAAAAATCTTTGGAATCTCTTGAGTGAGTCAGAGAATCAATACCTACTGAGCTGCATGTAACATCATATATGCCAGAACATCTTTGGCTTCCAGATGAAATAAAAGACTGGGAAGAAACTACAGGATTTACTTTCTCTCTCAGATGAGAATGTTTATGACTGGATTCAAGTAATGAATATCTTTTATATGAACGAAATAAGATTCTCAAGTGAATGAATACTGGTAATGAACCTAAGCTAGAATGAATATGAATTATATTAGATAGGCTAGAAAAAATGTTTGATTATGCTGTAAGAAACGAAAGACCTATAAAATCTTTTATGTGAACTTTTAATACATTTACTTCTGGGAAGTATGACTAATCTCTCTAATTATGCCAAAGATAACCGAACAACAGCTCAAGTTAATAAAGACTATGATCAATGAAAAATACATGAGGAAGCTTTTAAAAATAAGTGTGAGGGTAAAGTTCAGATACTCAATGATAATGTGAGTGATACATTCTGAACAACCTCACAATATGTATGGGACTTCACTATTGAATGATTTAGAATTGAGTACAAATACTCACAAATACCTCTCAAGTTTGTTGAATGGAAAAAGAATCAATACCAACATGCCAAAAAGAAATGAGTGTATTTTATTCAAGAAGACCCAGAATGATACTTCTTTATATCTCCCTACGACTCTAAAGAATACTTGGAAATATGATACTGCAATAAACCTACTTGGAAATTCTCTCCAGAAAAACTAAGCTTTGAACAATTACTTTCTAAAATAAAATCTATGAATCTACTTATTGAATCTATAAAAGATATATCTTTCAAAGAAGTTCTTACTGCTGCCGGTATAAAATATGAGGACCGGACAATTCATCTGGACCTCTATACTAAAAGTAATTCAGAACTTTCATCTGGATGGAAAGCAAGTCTTGAAGATAATATAGTTTCTGATTTCTCTCACAATAGAGCTACTTGAAATCCATATGATTTTATCCAGAAGTTATTCTGATACTCAGAACAAGAAACAGTTGAATGGTTCAAATCTAAATGGCCTATGCTACAAGATGATAAAAAAGTAGAAGTAGCTCCTACTGATATGGTAGTTCCAGAAGATATGGTTTTAACTTATGATATGAAAACTATATCTGATAAGTGGGATTCACTTCAATGATGTACTCAAGATCAAATTATCTATATGGAAAATAGATGAATAGATTATTCTAAAATTACTGGAATAGTAAGAAATATGGAATGAAGAATATGAGCTCCAATCCAATGATGGGTATGAGAAGAATTCGGAATGCTTACAATTCAGAGTAGAGATATTCACTCCAGACAATTCAGAATCATGAAAGGCACAAAGTCTAAGTGAGTCTTTATGCATTGAATCAATCCTAAGATAAAACATATCTATGTAGTTGAATGATTATTT
>Ga0307934_1000083_pt1 | contig 72711 bp, 74 predicted proteins | sample OrgLakmetageno90_FD_201838 | JGI IMG/M metagenome (GOLD analysis project Ga0307934, IMG submission 201838) | Saline water microbial communities from Organic Lake, Antarctica - #90 | ecosystem: Environmental > Aquatic > Non-marine Saline and Alkaline > Saline | place: Antarctica: Organic Lake...
CACAATTTGAATCTAAAACACATTGATTACCATTAAGAACATACCCAGTAGGAACTGATGTTTGAGTTCCTGATATATTTGAACACACATCTACTTGTGAACAATTACCCGAAGCATCTCTTGTATATCCATATGGAACCGATGTTTGAGTTCCACCTATGTTTCTACATACGTCAGTTACAGTTTGATTACAATTACCAGAAGCATCTCTTGTATATCCACTTGGAACTGATGTTTGAGTTCCTGATATATTTGAACACACATCTACTACTTCTTGTGAACAGTGAGTCAGAATATTTATATTGTCAGTAAAACAGCCCCAATAATAAATCTGAGGATCTGATGGTGATTTTGTTGGATATGTTCTAACCCCAACCGTACTACTGTATCTTCTGCTTGGATCACTCCCTAAAAGCTTATTATCATCAGTGATTCCAAACATAAAACTTCCATTTTTACATAACTCAGAAGCTGAAGCTGTTTTTGGATTGGGCGCAGTACCACAATTATTACTTTGTACCGGAGGAAGTGATGGATAATATAGCCATATACATTTTTTTTCTACTCCTTCATTTACCCCAGAACATTTCCAGCTTGCTATCATTCCCCTATAGATTCTGCTAGATATTTTTACTTCTTTTCCACCTAGCTCATTTTCAACAATATGCTTGGTAGTAGAGTCTCCTATTATTGAAAAATCAGAATAATTTCCCACATCACATAAGAGACTAGGTTCTGTTAATGGCCAATACCCTTCTACAAGATATGGAACATATACAGCCCTATCTGTATTATAACCAATTCCACAAAAAGCATCATCCTCATGATACGCTGGATATGGGGTGTGTTTTGTTAGGAATCTACCATCATCTACAATATCATCCTCATTATACGTTGAATATGAAGACCCTCCGGTCGAACTTAGTGTATATGTTCCATTTGAATTTACTCCTGCATTTGCAGTACTCCCACCAACTGTCAAAAATAGTCCTACACCAAACAAAATCATAGATACTACAATATTAGACTTTTTCTTAAATTTTATTATTAATAAAATTAATCCTAGAAAAATAACTAGGAAAAGACCATATTTAGCATATCCTGTTGATTGATCATTTAATTCTTTAGAAGCATTAAAATCTAACACTCCACTTGATATAATAGTTCCATCTTCTAATGCTAAACTAATATTTATATCACTAATACTTTCATCTACAGGAAGTTTATACGAGAAAAAAATATCTTTACTAGATCTTGGATCCAGAACAATAGGACCTTCTGTCTCCAGCTCTATATCATAATATACATTTAATACTGGTGATTCTGTTGTGTTATTTATAACAAACTGTCCTTGAACCATATCTCCTGGTTCATAATTTTCAAGTTCTGCACGTATATCACTTATATAAATCAATTGTTCCACATCCTCCTCTAATCCTGATTCTATAAAAATATCTTCTGCTTCAAATAGATCTTCGGTAGTTTCTTCAATAGTAGCCGTAAATCCATCCCCTAAATCAATTACTTCAGATTGAGCATTGATAAAAAATGTAGGTATTAAAACTAAAGATAGGATTAATATAGTTTTTTGGATGAATTTCATGAAATATACTGATTAACTTAATATGTTTTTATTGTATCATAATATCTCTTCTATATTATTGTTAACTGTGTATAATTATGATATATTAAAAAAGTTAAAAGTTCGCTTATCAGCGAATCTTTTTTTTAAAAATAAATAACAATTAAATATGTTTGATCTAAAAGTAATACAAACCGTTCTTACTCAACTAGAGGAAGAAAGAGGTATACCAAAAGAAAAAGTTATAGAAGCCATAGAAGCCGCTCTTGCCACTGCATACAAAAAAGAGTATGGGAAAAGAGGGCAAATTGTTCGTGCAGAATTTAATACAGAAACAGGAGAAGTTGATTTTACGCAAGTAAAAATCGTTGTATCTCCAGAAAATGTATATTTAGAAGAAGATGAGGTTCCAGAATATGATGACTCTGTACCAGAAGAGGACAGAAAGATTAGATATAATGAGGAACAACACATATTCTTGAATGAGGCACAAATAATAAAGAAAGGTTCTGAGCTCGGAGAAGAAGTTATCTTCCCTCTTGAGGTTAGGGATGACTATGGTCGTATTGCAGCTCAAACAGCTAAACAAGTTATTATTCAGAAGATTCGTGAAGCAGAAAAGATTTCTGTGCTAGAAGAATATGGGGAACAAGAATCAAGTATTGTATCTGGAACAGTAGAAAGAGTAGAAAGGGGTACTATATTTGTAGATATGGGTCGTGCTATTGGAATGCTTCCATACAATGAGCAAATTCCAAGAGAAACCTTTAGACAAGGAGAAAGAGTTCGTGCATTCCTTGTTAGTGTAGATGAAACACCAAAAGGTGTGTTTCTTAAACTATCTAGGTCTCATCCACTATTCTTAAAAGAACTCTTTGTACAAGAAGTTCCGGAAATTAATGCTGGAACAGTAGAGATTAAGGCTGTTGCACGTGAAGCAGGAGCTAGATCAAAAATTGCCGTGTATTCACATGATGATCATGTTGATCCTGTTGGAGCACTTGTAGGACAACAAGGTGTTAGAGTTCAAACTGTAATGTCTGAACTTCATGGAGAAAAGATAGATATTGTTGAGTGGTCAGAGGATCCAGAAGAATTTATAGAAGATTCACTTTCTCCAGCAAAAATAATTGAAGTTGTTATGAACGAGGAAGAAAGATCTGCTAGAGTTGCAGTAACAGAAGACCAACAATCATTAGCGATTGGAAAAGGTGGTCAAAATGCAAGACTTTCTGCAAAACTTACAGGTTGGAAGATTGATATATTCCAAGTAGATATGGATGGAAACGAGGTTTCTAGAGAAGAGTTAGATAGACAAAAAGAAGCAAGATTTATACCTGAAGAAAAAGCAACTGATTCTGTAGATGAAATCTTAGAGGAAGACGAAAAGACAGAAGAGGTTGAAGCACCAGAAGAAAAAACTGAGGAAGTTTCAGAAGAGATAGTTGAAGAAAAAGAAGTAGAGGACGATAAGGTAGAGGAAGAAAAGGAGGCTTAATAATTAAAAAATACATATGAATTTATGGCACGACATCCCTGCTGGGAAAAACTTACCCGAATCCTTTAATGCCATTATTGAGATTCCAAAAGGTTCTAATAATAAGTATGAGATAGATAAAGACACAGGACTTATCTCATTAGATAGAGCTAATTATGATTCATCTCCCTATCCTTTTGATTATGGATTTGTTCCACAAACATTATGGGAGGACAATGATCCGTTAGATGTTGTTGTAATTTCAACATATCCTCTACACCCAGGAATACTTGTAGAAGTTAGACCTGTGGCAATAATTAGAATGATTGATGAAGGAGAATCAGATTACAAAATAATATCAGTACCTATTAACGATAAGAGATGGGATGATGTTAATGATCTACCTGACATCAACAAACATAGACTAGAGGAGTACAAGCACTTCTTTCTTACATACAAGACGCTTAATGGTAAAAATACCTCTGTTGAAATAGAAGGTATTGGAGACAAAGAGGAAGCCATTGAAGCAATTAATAAATCAATTGTTCTATACAAAGAAAAATTTAGTAAATAATAATTAAACGCCCAGTGGGCGTTTTTTTATTTTAGTAGAAAAATAATATGCACAAACACTTAATATTGTTATAATAAATGTATATAAGAATTAATATTTAAAATATCATGAAAACATTATTATCAATACTTACTTTTTCACTTGTTTTTTCTTTTGCTCAAGCGCAAGTTAGAAATCCTCTGTCTACAATTATTGAAGAATCAAGAAATTCAGAAATAGAACGTCCAATGATTGAAAATAGAGGTGTAGAGCTAATTAAAAGACTACAACTCTCACCTGAAGAAACTAGAGAAGAGAGACACAGGGAATATTTAAGATCATATGTAGAAAAAAAGAGGTCTGATTTTAAAGAATCAAGACAAAAACTTGATATTGAATCTAAAGAAAGAATAACTGGATTAATAAGAGGAGTGTCAGAAAAATTAAATAATGCCATTGAAAGACTAGATAATATAGAAGAGAGATTAAATAATCTTGTAGCAGAAAATAATAATATAAACATAGAGGAGTCACTATCTAATGCTAGTGAACTTAAAACCCTAGCTCAAAATAGTGTTGATGAAATACTATTAAAGATTGAAGAGGAGTTAGATAACACAAATGGAACATCTAAAGAAATCTTAAGAGAATTAATAAATATTGCTCAATTAGATATTAAAAATTCATGGAATGCTTTTAGAGAGGTAATTATGGAAGTTAAGCTAGAAAATAATTAATAATTTAAAATAAAGCATATGATAGATGAAACAAAACAAAATACTCCAACAGTGCCTTCTCAAGAAGGCAGTATTGGTGCTTTAATTGGATCTATAATTATTATTATAATTTTAATATTAGGCGGATGGTACATATGGCAAGAAGCTAAAAAGATAAAGAATATTCCACCTATAGAAAAAGAGATAACTATTACAGAAATTGAATCTATATTATCTAGTGATATAGACATAGGTCTAGAATCTGATTTAAATTCACTAGATCAAGAATTTGAATAACAACACATTATCCCAAAAAATACCCTTCTATATATAGCAGGGTATTTTCTTGTGTTGATTTTATGTTTAAAAAATGTAGAATGTGAAACTATATATTAATTTAATAAAAATTTATGTCTGAAAAAATCTACAAAATAAAAAATGAAGAAAAACTTGATGGATCACAAATAAAATTAACAATTGAATTATCTCCCGAAGCAATAGCAGCGGAAGAACCTGAAGCTCTTAAGGAAGTCAGCAAGACTATAGAGATGGATGGTTTTAGAAAAGGGGCAGCTTTACCAAAGGATGTAATTGTATCTAAGGTGGGAGGACTTCCTATAATGGAACAAAGTGCTTACAGAGCAATCAATAAAATGTATGTTCCGATGTTAGAAGAAAAGGATTTTAAAATAATCTCTAAGCCAGAAATTTCTATTACTAAACTAGCAGAAGGAAGTCCTGTTGAATTTACAATCACTCTTACTCTACTTCCAGAAATTAAACTTCCTAATTTTAAAAAAATTGCAAAGGAAGTTAAAAAGGAAAAAGACGAAGCAGTAACTGATAAAGAACTCAATGATCATATTGAAAGAATAAGAAAAAGCTATGCACAGAATATGTCACAAATTCCACATGATCACAAAGAGGGAGAAGATTGTGAAAAATGTTCAAATGATAAAAAAGAAGAGCTTCCAGAACTAAATGATGAATTTGTTAAAAAACTTGGAGACTTCAAAGATGTTGCTGATTTTAAAACAAAGATGAAAGAGAGTATTGGGCAAGAAAAGACTACTCACAAAATAGCCAAAAGAAGACAAGAAATTGTTGATGGAATAATAAAAGAAACTGAGGGAGATATTCCAACATCTATGGTGGAGGAAGAATTAGAAGGAATGCTTGCTCAACTAATGGAGGATGTAAAAAGAATGGGAATTACAAATGAAGAAGAATATTTCAAAGCAATTAATAAAACAAAAGAAGATCTGAAAGAAGAGTGGAAGGGGGACGCAACAAAAAGAGCGATGATGAATCTAGTGCTTCCAGAAATTGCAAAATCAGAAAAAATAAAACCTGATACTGAAAAAGTTGAAGAACAAATAAACATGATCAAAGAACAACACAAAGACAATGCAGATAAAATTGATAACTTTAGATTAAGAGTTTATGTAGAAAGTGCACTACTTAACGAAGCTGTTCTAAAATATCTAGAGGATTTGAAATAACAAAATATAAAAAAGTAAAAAACTTCACATTATGTGAAGTTTTTTACTTTCCCAATTCCCACACTCCAACTATAGCAGCTGTCTCCGCTCTCAATACTTTATGTCCAAGGGAAACTTTTGTTACATTAAACTTAAAAAACATTTCTTGATCTTTAATTCCCCATCCCCCTTCAGGTCCTATAAATAGAGCGACACTACTTTCTTCTTTTTTAATCTTTTCTAAAGAATCTCTTTCTGCCACATCTGCAACAATTATTTTTTCTTTATTTTTAATTGCTGAATTTAAGGCCTCTTCTAGATCTAAAATATTAGATACTTCAGGAATTATTATTCCTCCGGACTGCTCTACTGCTTCTACAACAATTTTCTCTAATCTGTCTTTCCTTAAATTTTTAACAATCGTTCTTTCTGTCTGAATTGGAGTAATTTTTCTTATTCCTATTTCTGTTGTTTTTTGAGCGACCATCTCAAACAAATCTTTTTTTATTACAGACATATATAAGGACACGTTACTTTTCTTTTCTTCAATTATAGTCCTAGACAAGATTTCAAATTCTCCTCTGTCTTTTTTTATTACACAAAGTTTCACATGATATTCATTTTGATTGTTGTCGAACAAAATACACTCATCACCTTGAGTGAACCGAAAAACACTTCTTAACTGGTGAAGCAAGTCAGTAGAGTAGAGAACACATTTGTCATCGTTAATTTCACAATCCCCTTTTTCTTTGTCATTTAAAGAATCAATATAGAATCTATTTAATTTCATAGGAATAGAATATATCTTTCTGTATAATTAAACAAGTGCGTAACGTTATTCAATTTAAGTGTGAAACCCCTAATTATATGTTATTCACATAAAGTTTTAATAAAGAAAGTCTAAAGTACCTTGTTTCACACTTATATAAGACACAATATCTTTAGAGACATTAATAAGACATGTCCTTGATAATAGCCAGAATCTTGCATGTCATGCGCCCTTTATGTATGCTTAAAGAATCTTAATAATTTAACTTTAGTAAACATGATTATACCAACAGTAATAGACAAAACTCAGTTTGGAGAAAGAGCATATGATATATTTTCTCGCCTATTGAAAGATCATATAATTTTTTTAGGAGGTCCAATTGATGATCACACGGCTAACTTAGTTGTTGCTCAATTATTATTTCTTCAAGCAGAAGATCCAAAGAAAGATATTCAGCTATATATAAATTCTCCAGGCGGATCCGTAACAGCTACTCTTGCAATGATTGACACGATGAATCATATTAAAAATGATGTCTCTACTGTTTGTGTTGGATTAGCAGCTTCAGGGGGAGCATGGTTATTATCACAAGGAACAAAAGGAAAAAGATTTGCATTAGCAAATGCTGAAATTATGATTCACCAACCACTAGGAGGTGCACAAGGTCAAGCCACAGATATACAAATTACAGCAGAAAATATTATTAAGACTCGAACTAGGTTAGCCAAAATGATGGCCAAAGCTACGGGTAAAAAATTAGAAGTTGTTCAAAAAGATATTGAAAGAGATCTATTCATGACTTCAGAAGAAGGAAAGAAATACGGAATTATAGACAAAGTTCTTTCTTAATAAGATAAGAAAAAAAATAAATGACACAATTAATTATAACTTTAATAATCGCGACAGCCGCCGGAATTGCAGGAACTGGTCTTGGTTGGTTTTTGAGGTTCATTACAGCTCTTGGGAGAAAAGGTTCTACTGAATTAGAAATTAAAGAAATGATAATTTTGGCACGTGAAGAATCAGAAAAAATAATTCGGGAAGCAAGAAAAGAATCTAAAGAATTTGTAGAAAAATCTTCTGATAAGATTGAGGAGGACGAAGAAAGATTACAAAAAAATCAAGATCGCCTGGCAAGAAAAGAAACTATTCTAGACAAGAGACAAATTGATTTGGATGAAGAGGAAGAAGAATTAAAAGTAATAAAAAAAGAAACAGAAAATAAACTATTAGAAGTTGATGAGATACTTACAAAAAGAATTACAGAACTTTCTTCAATAACAAATCTTTCTGAAGAAGAGGCTAAAGAAAATCTTTTAGAAATTATCAATAAAAGATATGAGGAAGATTTGATGGTAAGAATTCAAAAACTGGAAAGAGTGTCTAAAGATAAAATGGAAGATCGTGCAAAAGAAATTCTTGCAACAACAATTCAAAGATTATCAAATCCTGTCAGTTCAGATGTATTCTCTTCTACTGTTAGTATTCCTAAAGAAGAGATTAAAGGAAAAATAATTGGAAAGGAAGGACGAAATATAAAAACATTTGAAAGAGAGACTGGGGTAGAACTTGTAATTGATGAGTCCCCCGACACAATAATGATATCTTCTTTTAATCCTGTTAGAAGAGAAGTTGCTAAATTAGCATTGGAAAAATTAATTGAGGATGGAAGAATACAGCCAGCAAAAATAGAAAGAGAAGTTGAAAAAGCAAAGAAGGAAATAAATTCAATAATTAAGGAATGTGGAGAATCAGCTGCATATAAAGTTAAAATTTTTAACCTTGATCCTAAAATAATGTTAATTCTTGGAAGACTTCATTTTAGAACTAGCTATGGACAAAATGTTCTGCAACATTCGATAGAGGTAGCTCATCTCGCAGGGATGATAGCGGAAGAGCTTGGCGCAGATCCTCAAGTAGCTAGGGCTGGAGGATTAGTACACGACATAGGTAAAGCGGTGGATCATGAAGTATCTGGAACTCACGTTGAGATAGGAAGAAGGATATTGCAAAAATTTGGTGCTGATGAAAAGATAATACAAGCCATGCAGTCTCACCATGATGAATATCCATATGAAACAATTGAGTCAGTTATAGTTCAGGTAGCTGATTCCATATCCGGAAGTAGACCAGGGGCCAGAAGAGATTCTGTAGATAATTATCTAAAAAGATTAGAAGACTTAGAGGAGTTAGCAAATTCATTCAAAGGAGTTTCTAAAGCCTATGCTCTTCAAGCTGGTCGAGAAATAAGAATATTTGTAACACCAGATGATATAAATGATGTTGAAGCAAAAGAACTATCGCATAAAATATCAAAAAAGATAGAGAACGAACTATCTTATCCAGGTGAGATTAAAATAACAATAATAAGAGAGACGAGAGTCGTCGAATATGCAAGATAAAATAAAAGGCCTAGATAAAATCTAGGCCTTTTTTGGATTGCAAAATCTAATTGTTGATTCTAAAAAGATAAGATACTTTTTCTTTTCCTATAAGGTTCAGAGTATAGACATCAATAACATGAGGTCTAGCACATAGAGGATCTTTACAAATCACAAATACAGAATTAATATCGTTAACTTCTACTTCTTTAGTACAAGTAATATAAAAAGATTCTGTCAAAATATCATCCTTAATATCACTATAAAATGATTCTCCTTCTCTAGGATTAGATAACTCCCATCCTTTAATCCTTGCGTAAGCCAAAGCTCTTGAAAGTGTGTTATTTTTTGGAAAACTAATAAGAGCATATTCAAAATGAGTAACTTCACTAAAATCAGGAAGGAAATAATTTTCACATTTTTTAACATCACTATTTCTAGATGGCTTCCCTATTGATTCTAATATTGGATTCCAACCCTTATTCTGATTAACAGATAACTTTCTTTTTGTAACAGAAATTATTTTTTGTATAGTTTCTTCTTTGTTATCAGGATCTATCATCCATAGAATTTCCTCAGTAGTATAACCACTTTCTAGAAGAGATTTCTCCAATTCTTTAATATCTAATATCATTTTTTAGTTTTTGTTTGATTTATTGTTTTTACAACCATTGTAAAAGAACTGTCTACCTTAATATCATAAATAGCTTAATTAATCAAACAAGTATAATAAAAACACCTATAAATAGGTGTTTTTATTAAGTTAGGAAAATGAATTATTTACCTGCCTTTACTGAATCTTTAAAAGCTTTAGCAACTTTAAACTTTGGCACTGTTGTTGCTGCAACTTGGATAGGTTCCCCTGTTCTTGGATTACGAGCAGTTCTAGCAGCTCTATCTTGTGGTACAAATGATCCGAATCCTGCGATTGCAACATCTGTTCCTGAGGCTACTGAGTCAACGATTGTATCAAAGATTGTTGATACAACTTCTTCAGCTTGAACTTTTGTTCCTCCTAGTACTTCGTGTACTTTCTCAACTAGTGATTGTTTGTTCATATTTATGTTGTTATAACTAATAACGATTAATATCGTATAATCTATTATATACCAACACTTTTACTAAGGTAAACCTTTACAGATTACTTTTATGTGTTACTCCTAATAAGTATCAAGGACTAAACTAGGTATTTTCTATAATTAATTTATTGTACTCCTTGTTTAAAATCCTACTTATCTCCCCTACCTCTCCATTATTTATAATCATATTATCTATTTTTACTATAGGCATGATTTTCTTATTTGTAGCAGTAATAAACACCTCATCGGCTGTAATTACTTCTTTAATCTTAACATCTCTTTCTATTACAAATAAATTATTTTCTTTAGCTATCCTTATAGCAATTAACCTTGTTATTCCTTTTAGAATATGATCCTTTGGAGTTATTAGCTTATTATTTTTAACAATAAATATATTACTAGTTGAGCATTCGAGAATATTATTATTACTTGTATATAGTATTTCTACAGCACCTTTATTGTCTTTCTCCTTTTGAAGGAGAACAGCATTTAAATAATTAGAAGTCTTTGATGTTGGTAGAGATCTTTGGTATTCATGAGTTATTATTTTAGCCCCATCTTTATAAAACTTACTTGGTAAATTTACCATTTTCTCAAAAATTATATATAGGATTGGCTTACTGGGATTCATCCCCTTCTTTGTCTCCCCTCCTGTTAATACGAACCTCACATGATAATCAAGATCTTTGTTCTTCTTAATTAACTCATTTAAAATATCCTTAATCTTTTTTCTAGTATATGGAATTTTTAAACCCATTGCTTTTGTTGTGTTTAAAAATCTATCAAAATGATCATCAAACATAAATAGTTTCCCATTATAAATTCTCATGAAATCAAAAGAAGCGAAACCTCTAAGAATAGAAATATCGTTTACCTTTATTAATGGTTTATCAGACTTACTTATCTTGTTTTCGAAAAAGCAGTAAGGATACATTGTGCGGGTGGGGAGAATCGAACTCCCGTCCTCTGCTTGGAAGGCAGATATTCTACCACTAAACTACACCCGCAAGCCCAAGTAATATATCATAATAGAAATCTAGACGCAATATATAATCTACATGATACAATATATAAATGCCAATATTAATTTTTATAATACAAAGGGTAATTTTATTATTTTTAGCAATAATGACTTTTTTAGGTATTACATCTGATGAGACCTATCTGAATGCTTCAGATAACTATAGAGTAGAAAAAGAAAGAAAAACAGCCATATTAGAAATACTAGAAAAAGAAGACCCTATAATTATTGTTGAGGGGCGCAATGATACCTTGGTGGAAAGAATTGGTATAGATAACATACTGGAAAAAATAAATGAGGAATTCCCTGTTTTTGGAACAAAAGAACCTCTTCCCGAGTCTTTTGAAGAGCCAGAAAATGAGGTTAAAGAAGAATTTAATACTGAAGTACAGAAAGATACTAATATTCTAATAGATAAGATAGAGGAGGATTTAAAAAGAATAAGAGGAGAAGCTGACAAGCTTGCAATAGAAAAAAAGGAAGAATCTCTACCAAATACTAGCAATTTTGTAATTTCTAATACTGCCTATAACGCTGTAGTGAATATTGTATGCCTGGAAAGAATAAATAACTCCTTAAGTGTCATAACAGGTTCAGGAATAATAATAAGCCCCAAAGGAACAATCCTAACTAATGGACATGTTGCTCAGCACTTACTTAATCAGAAAAATGAAAACATGGACTGTGAAGTTAAACATCCAAATAATCCATCTATGAATTATAGAGTTACTGTTTTATATATTCCAAATATATGGAAAGGTAATAAAATGCTTAACCTTCAACATGGTACAGGCGAGAATGATTATGCTTTTCTATCCATTGTAGGACCTGGTCCAACAGGTAAAATACCTGACTCCTTTCCTTATATCTCCCCTATAACCTCTTCGGGAGGTATTAAGGTTGGAAATGACATACTAATGCTAGGATATCCAAGTAAAAATAGTGGTGTATATAAAATAGACACAAATTTACCATTAATAACGGATACATCTCTCATAACAGATGTATTTACATTTAATAAGATAAGTAAGGACATATTCTCTTCTGGAGTGAGTCCTGTGGCCAAACAAGGATCTTCTGGAGGAGCTGTAGTAGATGAAGGAAGACTATTAGGATTAATAGTTACAACAAATGCTCATGAGAGTGGAGGAAACATACTAAATGCCATATCTCTTAGTTATATAAAAAATGACCTAGCCGATAATGGTGTATCAATAAATACTTTTATAGAATAGTTCCCATCTCCCCTTCTACCCTCTTTTTAACCAAATCTAAAACCTTATCAAAGTCGTCTTTTGGACTAATCTTATTTCTTTTTGTATAAGAACAGGACTCACACTTATGTATAATTGAATACTCTTGTCCATTAAGATCAACTGAGTCAGGTGCCATCACTCCCCCACAATCAGCTTTTCTATCTCCTGGGGATATATCCACATGCTTACTATATAGACAAAAAGGACAATGGTTTGTGTAACCATCTCCATAAACATTCTTACAACAATTTTCACACAGGAAATCTTCTTTCTTTTTTATAAAAGTCATTAATGTATTGTAACAAAAAAGCCACGCTTAAGGAAAATATCCTTGCGTGACTTAAGTACTATTGTTGGATTGTTAACTCCATGATAGTACGTACTTCTTTCTAGAGAAAGATCTAATTCCTATTTGAATAGCTTCTTTTGCATCTTTGTCCTTCTGCTCTTTTTTGGTAAGTTTTCTTACCTCAATTGACCTGAAGAATGGAATTAGCCATTCGAAGATCTCCTCCTTACTTTTACCTGCAGAGTGAAGAATGTTGCAGAGAACTACAATGTTATAGTTTTTCTTTACTCCACTGTCAGTTCTATTAAGAAACCGAAGAAAATCCTCTCTCAGGACTCCTTTTGTCTCCTTGGTATACTTCTTTGCTAAAGAAGTCAGTAAACTGGAGGTTGTAGAAATTTTATTTTTACAACCTCGGACTTTGTCTATGGCCATAAATATCATAGAGAACCAGTCTAAAACATCTTCATCAGATGAGAAGGATTTAGAGGAATTAACGAGTTCTGTCACAACCGCTATGTTGTACTGTGGATACTGCCTTTCCGACAGCATTGCCCCCTCTGAAAGAGATAGTTGAGCCAAATCCTTTATGTACTCCCCTATCACTCTTGTGTTTAATAAGAATGATAAGAGATTTCCATGCTTTCTTTTTATCTCGCGAGTAGAATTGTTAAGAAAGCATAATGCCAATGTCTCAGCATAACTGAGATTACTAAATGTTTTAATCATAATATTATATTTGTTGTTTGTATTTAGTGCACAAACAAAAACAAGAGACCTTTCTCTGTAATTGTAAATGTGCTATCTCTTATATTATACAACATAAGAAATCTATAGTCAAATATTTATTGTATCTCCTAGGGAATGATTGTCGGAGTGCCGGGATTCGAACCCGGAGTCACTCACTCCCAAAGCGAGCATGTTAGCCGTTACACCACACTCCGATGCCTTAGAAAGATAACATATAATTACTTAATATTCAATCTTTTAAATACTTATCAAATAATTATTTCAAAAGGACATATGATGTATTATAAGTTATCCACATAAAAGGGTCTTATACACAGACTTATCCCCATCAAGTATTCAAAATAGCTATACTTTGCAACAAACTTATAAAATATACCCAACTTAGTCCTTTATGATTATAAGACTTATAAACAGGTTCTGTTTTAATAAAAGACACCTTATATAAAGGTGTCCTATATATAATTGTGTACCTGGAGGGATTCGAACCCCCAACCCCTGGTTTCGAAGACCAGTGCTCTATCCGTTGAGCTACAGGTACAATCTAAGTAATAGTACTCTATTTTTTGAAATTGTGAACCCCATGTGGTAGTATTCCAGGATGAAACATGCCATTCCAAAAGAAGTATTAGAGATAGTAGTCACCTTACAAAAATCTGGTTTTGATGGGTATTTTGTTGGTGGATGTGTAAGAGACCTAATTTTGGAAAAAACTCCTAAAGATTGGGATGTAACAACCAATGCAAAGCCTGAGGAAATACAAAATGTATTTCCTGATTCTTTCTATGAAAACACATTTGGTACAGTGGGTGTTAAGACAGGTTCAGAAGACAAGACTTGTGCAGTTGTAGAAGTAACTCCTTATAGAACAGAAACTACATATTCAGACAATAGACACCCTGATGATATATCTTTTTCAGATACATTAGAAGAAGACCTAAAAAGAAGGGATTTTACTATGAATGCTATAGCATATAACCCTGTAGATGACGTTTTAACTGATCTATACAACGGAAAGGACGATATACTAAACAAAAAAATAAGGACTGTAGGAAATGCTTCAGAGAGATTTAATGAAGATGCACTAAGAATGATTAGGGCTATAAGATTTTCATCAGAACTATCTTTTACAATGTCTTCTGATGTAATTGAATCCATAGAAGTTAACTCTTCCCTATTATCTAATGTTTCACGTGAAAGAATTGGAGAGGAATTCAAGAAAATAATAATGTCTGATGATCCTCTACTAGGATTAAGTATTAGTCAGAAACTAAACATAACAGACTATTTCACACCTGTTCTACGTGAAACGTTTAACGTGGAACAAAACAAACAAGCGCATAAATATGATGTTTGGGAGCATTTATTACACTCACTGGAGCATGCTGCTAACAATAAGTATTCTCTTGAGGTTAGACTAGCTGCTTTGTTTCATGATATAGGAAAACCAAGATCTAAAAGAGTAGACAAAAGTGGTAAAACAACTTTCTTTGGACATGAAGTTATAGGTGCAAGAATGACAAAAGAAGCTCTAGAGAGTTTAAAGTTTTCACGTGAAACAATTAAAAAGTCTGTAAAACTAGTAAGATGGCACATGTTTTTCTCTGATACAGAGGAAATAACCTTATCTGCGGTTAGAAGACTAATTATGAACGTTGGTAAGGAAGATATATGGGATTTAATAGATATACGAAAATGTGACAGAATAGGATCAGGAAGACCAAAAGAAGAACCATATAGACTTAGAAAGTTTGAGGCCATGATAGATCAAGTGATTTCAGACCCCATATCTGTATCAATGTTGAAAATGAATGGAGATATAATGCTAGAAAAGTTTCCCGTGAAACCCGGACCAAAGATAGGTTGGGTGTTACACGCACTATTAGAGGAGGTTTTAGATGATCCAACAAGAAATACAGAAGAGTATATGTATAAAAAAACCGAGGAATTACTTAAATTATCGGATAGCGAGCTACTAGATCTAAATAAAAAAGCCAAAAGTAAGCAAGAGGAACATAAAATAGATCAAATGAAGACAATAAATAAGAAACATAGAATATAGATGTTGCACGTGTAACATTAATTAGTGTTTTTCCCCTTATTTTGTACCGTTGACACGTAACAGGTACAAAAATAAATTACTTAGGTACAAAAAAACCCGGGGATGTAGATATGTTTCCCGGGTTGTATAAAACCGTCTTTCTTTTAGCTTTGCCTTGCTATATATTATATTGATTTGATCTTGAATAAGGTACTTGGAAGATGATTCATTTAAGTATTATTGATTATTTATCAAGCCTTGTAGGAGCTACCCGTCGATAATAGTTAAGCTATCTTCAAAATGCCTAGTTCTTAGATTGTAATGTGCTTTTAAAGAACAATGATCGTCTGCCGTAATCTCTCTCTATTAGAGTATATGCTTTTATAAAGGACATGTAAAGGACACTGTTGTGGATAAGTCCTGTCCTTAATAAGATGAACTATAGTCTTATATCTATTGATATAGGACAGTGATCTGACCCTAATATACTATCGTGAATATTAGCAGAATATAGACCATCTAATAGGGAAGAATCGATAAAAAAGTAGTCTATTCTCCATCCAACATTTCTTTCTCTAGATCTTGTTTTCACATCCCAGTAACTATAGATATCAACAGAGTTAGGATTTAGGTAACGAAAACTATCAATATAGTCATTATCAATAACCTTATCTATCCACTTTCTCTCAATAGGTAAGAATCCTGTATTCTTTTTATTAGCTTTGGGTCTAGATAGATCAACTTCTTTATGAGCTGTGTTTATATCCCCACAAAAAATTATTTTATATCCCTTGTCTCGAATATTGTTCACATGCTTTAAAAAAGCCTTATAATACTTTAGCTTATATTTAAGTCTTTCTTCTCCACCTCCACCGTTAGGGAAGTAGCAGTTGATAATGACCCAATCATCGAAATATGCAGTAAGAAGCCTTCCTTCTTGATCTAGAGCCTTTATTCCTAGGTCTGGAACCACATCATTAGGCTCTTCTTTGGTATATATGGAAACACCACTATAACCCCTTCTTCCTTTAGACCAGTTGAAATAAGAGTAATATCCTTTTGGTTCTAATATTTCTTCTGGTAATTGTTCTGGCTCGGCCTTAGTCTCCTGTAGACACAATATATCTGGCTTTGTTCTAAAAAACCAGTCTGAAGCTCCTTTTTTGTGCCAGGCCCTAATTCCATTTATATTCCAAGACACTAGTCTAAGTTTCTTTTTCATATATTTAAATTATACATATAAACTTGCAAAAAAATATTTTTTCTCTATACTACGCAATAGATCTTGATATATCAAAAGTTTTGATATATAAGAAATAAATAGAACACACATAAAATAAAAATGTCTACAGCAGTTAAATTAAAGAAGAGTATAGATACAACTAGAATCTATAATGATGCAAGAAGATCAATATTAGAGCTTGTAGGAGAGGTCAAAACTAATAATGGAGGTAAGAAAATAAAAAAACTTACCAACAAAAAAGAGATTGAGCTCGCAGGAGATGAGAAATTCATGAGTCACTGGAATAAGGTATTTCAAAAAGAATCTTTGAAAATATCTCTATCTTTTGACAAAGATACCCATATACTAACATCTTCTTCTGAAAATTCTTAGGAAACAATCTTTATTATCATAGATTTATTACATAATGTAATAAATCTATTTTTTTTTATGAAAATTCTTATGTATATCCTGTAAGTGTCTATCTGTTACATGGGTATATACTTGTGTTGTTGTAATATTGGCATGTCCTAACAATGCTTGAACAGACCTTAAATCAGCACCATTTGATAATAGATTTGTAGCAAAACAGTGTCTGATTACATGCGGAGTAACTTTTTTTGATATTCCAGCCTTAATCGCATAGTTTTTTATTATTCTCTCTATAGATCTTGGTGTTATTCTCAAACTATCCTGATTATCTAAAGATTTTTTACCACTCTTATTAGCAACCCTCACAAACATTGCATCATCCATATCCGTCCTCTTTTTTAAGTACAATTCTACATACTTTCTTGATTCATCAGAAAGAAAAACCACTCTTATTTTTTCACCCTTACCTCTTACTGAGAAACTTCCAGATGTCATGTCAATATCCCTAGAAAGGGAAGTGAGCTCAGATACACGCAATCCTGTAGAAAATAGTATTTCTATGATAGCTCTATCCCTCAATCCTTTTAATGTACTAATATCAGGACCAGATATTAATCTCTCCAGTTCCTTATCACTTATTAAATCAATTTCTCTTTCAGGAACCTTTGCCAATTCTATCTTATCAGGAGATATAATACCTTTATGCTCTATTCTATTAAGGTATTTAAGAAACATTCTCAAAGCAATTAAGTGATAGTTTTGAGTTTTCTTCTTTAAGGTACTATTCTTTGAAGCTCCAGTCTGACGGTTTAACCACAGTCTATATTTCCTAATCACTTCACTACTTATATCACTAGGTTTTTTTACCTTAGAGAATTCAACAAATCTATCCATGTACCTACTATAGTTTTCAATAGTTTTTAAGCTCCTACCTTTTTCAATTTCTAGATACTCCAAAAACCTTCTTGTTGCATCTTTCATTGATAGATTTAGATTGTGCGACATATACTTTAGTATACCTAATAATAGCAATCATAAAAACCCTTGCAGAATTGGAAAAACCATGCTAAAATCTTCCCACTATGTTAAAAAAAGTAAAGAAAGCAAAAGCAATTAAGGAAGTACAGATTCATGAAAATGATACTGGATCTCCAGAAGCACAAGCAGCAATTCTATCAAAAAGAATTGATGAGATGTTAAAACACCTTAAGAAAAACCATAAAGATAATCACTCAAGAAGAGGATTACTTGGGATGGTTTCAAAGAGGAGATCTCTTCTTAAGTATCTTAAGAAGAAGGACGAAAAAAGACACAGTGCGATTGTAGAGAAGCTAAATTTAAAGAAGTAATAATTGCCCGAAAGGGCTTTTGTTTTTATTGACGATATTATATTCTCAGAGTATTATGTATATATCTTTGATATTTTCATAGTTTTTTATAAAAGTGACAAAATAATTTTAATACACAAATATGTCAGTAATTAAACACAAGGACCAAAGAGTTGGTATTTTTATAGACGCACAAAACCTGTACCATAGTGCAAAAAACCTATACGGATCAAAAGTAAATTTTGGTGAGATAGTTAAAAGAGGACTAGGAGAAAGATCTCTAATTAGAGCTTTAGCGTATGTAATTACATCAGAAGCTGGAGATGAGCAAGGTTTTTTTGATGCTCTAACAAAATTAGGAATAGAGACAAAAACAAAAGATTTGCAAATATTCTCTTCTGGAAACAAGAAAGGGGATTGGGATGTAGGGATTGCAGTTGATGCAATATCTATGGCTCCTAAACTAGACACTATAATACTAATATCAGGAGATGGTGATTTTGTACCTCTTGTTGAATACTTAAAAATAAACAAAGGATGTCAGGTAGAAGTTGTATCTTTTGGTAAATCTAGTTCTCAAAAACTAAAAGAGATTGCCGATGATTTTATTGATCTTGATGAAAATCCAAAACCATACTTAATAAGCACACGAAGAAAAAGAACAACTAAGAAAACTACAAAAAAACCACAGAAGAAATAAAATGATATAATATTTCACATGGAGGAAACAGATAAAGAAAAACAAATTTCAAAAATAAGAACTTTAAAAGATGATCTAGCCAAAGCTGTAAGGAGCGGAGGTGTTACTACAGCCAAAATAGCAATAAAAGAACAGCAGAGAAGAATGAACATGGACAATGGTCCGGTTAAAAAAAGCTCTGATAAACTTATAACAGTAATAGTTTCTTTCTTTTTCATTTTTCTATCTCTTGGTATTTTTGTTGTACTAAGAATAAACCCTGAACTTTCTTTTTTCAATAAAAAAGAAGTTGTTGTTAATGATCCAGCCCCAATAACTCTTTTTGAAAACGAAAGTAATATAGAAGTTAGCACGACAGTAGGAAGAGGTTCAGTTGTTTCAACTTTTGATAATCTATTTGAAGAAAGAGAAGGGGAAAAAATAAAGTCTTTTAATTTCTTTAACAAAAATAATTTAGAGGAGAGTAAACCTTTGTCTACAGAGGAATTCTTTAGGTATATACAATCAAGTCCAGGAACACTTGAAAGATCTATAGAAAATATTACTTATGGACTAGATGGAGGAAATCCTTTTCTCTTATTAACCATACGAGATTTTGAAACGACTTTTGCAGGAATGCTAGAATGGGAAAAAACAATGACAAGAGATTTAGAGTCAGTATTTCAAAATATAAGAGAAGTTGTTGTTGAGACAGAAATTCTAAATCCTGATTATATAGAAGAAGCAACAGAAGAAGGAGAGGTGGATGAAGAAGTAATTGAGGAAATAACAGAAGAAACACCAGAGGATAATATTGAGCCAGAGGTTCCAAAAACAATAATTCAAAAAGAAACTACTAACTGGAGATCCTTTACATACAAAGATGAGATATTCTTTAATAAAGATGCAAGGGTTCTAACTAACGATCTTGGAGAACGAGGGATAATCTACACTTTTATAGATAAAAACTATCTATTGATAGCAACAGATATTTCAACAATTAAAGAAATGACTGAATTAATAAGTTCATACTATATAGCAAATTATTAATTGTGATATAATATAATAATGAATCATATAGAAAAAGATGTATTAAAAACATTAGCAGAAAAATTATTGATAGAGAAGACTAAATTGGTGGAAGAACTAACTACAATTGCTCAGCAAGATCCTGAAAATCCTGCAAACTGGCAACCATTAGGAGATGGAGCAGATAGTCAGACATCTGCAGACCCAAACAAGAGGGCTGATAATATTGAAGAGTATGAAGCACATTCATCAATAATTAATAACTTGGAAACAAGATTACTAGAAGTGAATATGGCTATTGAAAATATAGACAGTGCTGAATACGGAATATGTACTGAATGTAAGAGTGAAATAGCCCCAGAGAGACTTATGGTAAATCCTGCAGCATCAACCTGTGTAGACCATAACTAAAATAAAAAACCGTTTTATTTAAAACGGTTTTTTATTTACTCTTTTTTATATATTAAAATGGATTACTTGCACCTCTTACCTCAAAGTGAAGGTGTGGTCCTGTTGATTTACCTGTATTTCCTGAATATGCAATAACTTCACCTTGACTAACTCTCTCTCCTACAACCACCGCATTTGAACTATTGTGAGCATATAGTGTCTGAGTGCCATTATTATGCTTAACAACAACATATGTACCATAACCACCATTCCAAGAACCTGCTCTAGAAATAATAACTGTTCCTGCAGCTGCTGATTTAATTGGAGTACCTACTGGAATTCCAAAGTCTATACCATTTCTACCATGTATTCCTTGTGTTTTCCTTGCTCCTGGAACTGGGTGTGAGAAGTATGCGCTAGAAGATGCAACATTTGAAGATGATGCATATTTTGTTTTAGCTCTTGCTGGTGATGTTTGAATTACAGCATCTGGAATAATAATTTCATCTCCAATAGATAATTCTTCGTTATCAAGTGAGTTATATACCATTATCTCTAATTTATCAGCATTATACTTCTTTGCTAAACTATTAAGAGTATCTCCCTTCTTAATTTTATACTTCAGACCAGAAACAGGTAGAATTACCAATGAATCCCCTGGAGAAATGTTTCCATCATTACCTAAATCATTAGCCCAACGAATAGTACTTACTGAAACATCAAACATTTGAGCGATCTGAGACAGAGTATCTCCAACCCTAACGTCATAAACACTTATCTCATCTGATTTTGATTGTACGATATTACCTTCAATAGCAGCACGTGCCACAATGGTTATTCCGTCTTCTACCACAACATCAGCTCCTCCTTTTGATGATAATGGGTCATAATTTAGTGCAGGAGATAGTAGATCTATATTGTCTTGAGGAACATATACTTTTTGCTCCTTATTATTCTTAAACCCACTAAAAATAGAAAAAATACTTCCATAGGTAGTATTTGGTAAAAGTGTTACAAACATTAGTATTAACAAAGATGTTTGTATCAATATTTTCATCTTCATCTTTCGCGTAAATAGCTTAGAATCTGAATCTTGTAAATTTGATATAATAAGTCAATTTTAGATCGTTTCAATCGTATCTGATTTTCTTTCGTATCTATAATCATAGCAAGATAAACCCTTTCGTCAATAGACATTTTACATATAACATGGTGATAATCATTACTTAAATTCTTTAAAAATAAGGTTCATGATATAGTATTCTAATGAATAACTCTCTAAATGAACAACAACAAAAAGTAGTCGATGCAACAGAAGGACCTGTGATGGTTATTGCGGGGGCTGGAAGTGGAAAAACAAGAACTATTACATATAGAATACGGGAATTAATAATCAGAGGAGTTTCACCTTCTGAAATACTAGCTATCACCTTCACAAACAAGTCTGCAAAAGAAATGAGAGAAAGGACTGTTGCCTTAATCAAAAATAGTCCTGAAATAAATAGACCTATATCCGAATTTGAGAATCCTTTTGTTAGCACATTCCACTCATTAGGAGTTCATATACTAAGACAGCAACACGAACATTTAAATATTCCAAAAAGTTTTAATATACTAGACCGAGGAGAAAGTAAGGCAAAGATGAAAAAAGCTATCATTGTAGCAAATCTTGATCCTAAACAATTCGAACCAGCAAGAATGCTTGGTCATGTTTCAAAACAAAAAGGAGAAGGTCTTACTCTTAAACAATTTGAATCAAAAAGTACTAGTAAACACTTCTTAGATGAGACAATTGCAAAAGTCTGGAAAGAGTACGAATCAATACTAAAGAAAGATAAGGTTTTTGATTTTGATGATCTACTTCTTCAAACAAAGGAGTTACTAAAAAACAATGAGGACATTAGAAAATATTATCAAAATGTTTGGAAATACATTCATGTAGATGAATACCAGGATACAAACAATGTTCAGCACCAGATTATTGAGCTACTCTCAGGAGAAAATAGAAACCTATGTGTAGTAGGGGATATTGATCAAAATATATACAGCTGGAGAGGTGCAAAAGTTGGTCATATGATGGATTTTGAAAAGAAATATCCAAACTGTAAGGTAATTCTTCTAGAACAAAACTACAGATCAACAAAGGTTATACTTGATGCAGCAAATCAAATAATTGAGAAAAATATAAATAGGAAGGACAAAGTTTCTTTTACCGATAATGACTCAGGAGAAAAAATAACAATTCACCAAGCATATAATGAAAAAGATGAAGCTAAATATATAGCAAATGAAGCAAAAGACTTAATTAAAAAAGGGGTAGACCCTAGTGATATTGCAATACTATACAGAGCAAACTTTCAGTCAAGAATCATAGAAGAGATGATGCTTAACTCATCTGTGCCATATCAAGTTCTTGGAACAAAGTTTTTTGATAGAAAAGAAGTTAAAGATATTCTTGCATATATTAAAGTTGCACTAAACAGGTCTGATAGCATAAGCATGGAGAGAGCAATAGGATCTCCTAAGAGGGGAATAGGTAAGGTAACAGTGTTAAAAATACTAGAAGGAAAGATGTCAGAACTTAAAGGAAAAACATTATCAAATGTTGAATTGTTTTTTACCTTCCTGGATAGAATAGAAGAATTTGCAAATACCAAGACACCAAAAGAAACTCTTGAGATGATATCTAAAGAGTCTGGAATATTAGATGGTTTACATAAACTAGCCGATGGGGAAGATAGGATTGCCAACATATTTGAGTTAATTTCTCTTTGTGATAAATATAAAAAAATGGAACCTATAGAGGGTATAGAGAAGTTATTAGAAGAAGCGGCTCTTGCAAGTGATCAGGATGATCTAAATTCAGACAATGGGGGAGTAAAACTAATGACTGTTCATGCAGCAAAAGGATTAGAGTTTGATTATGTCTTCATAACAGGTATGGAAGAAGGGTTATTCCCACATGAGAAAAGAGGGGATGAGAAAGTTGATGAAGAAGAGGAGAGGAGACTATTCTATGTAGCCCTTACTAGAGCAGGGAAGAAATTATACTTAACACATGCAGGAATGAGAACTATATTTGGTAATACAAATATAGGAGAACCTTCATCTTTCCTTGAAGATATTGATGAAAGTCTGATAGACTATGTACACAAGGAAGAAGATGAGGATGCCTCAAAAGCATCATTAATATTTATAGACTTTTAAAATGAAAGCAAAAAAATCACTAGGGCAGCATTTTTTAAATAGCGAAGAAGCATTGAAATCAATGGTTTCTAATATAAATACTAAAAATACTATCGTTGAGATAGGACCAGGAACAGGTAATCTTACTGAATACATATTAAAGACAGGTTCTTCTATGATAGCAATAGAGACTGACGAAAGAGCTATTCCTGTCTTAAATAATAGATTTAAAAATGAAATTGAAGAGGGTAGATTAATAATAGTAAAAGGAGATGTATTAGAAACAAATCTTTCAGAAATAACCCAGGATGATTATGAGGTAATTGCAAACATTCCATACTATATAAGTGGTGCAATTTTTAGACATGTATTTTCATCTAAAAAAATAGCAGAGTCCATAACATTATTAGTTCAAAAGGAAGTTGCAGAGAGGATAGTTTCGAAAGACTCTAAGGAGAGCATTCTTTCATTAAGCATTAAGGCCTATGGAATACCTAGTTATGTAATGACAGTTCCTGCAAAAGATTTCAGTCCTGCTCCTAAGGTGGATTCTGCAATACTGAGAGTGGATAATATATCAAGAGACTTTTTTATCAAAAACAACATAGAAGAGAGCTTTTTCTTTAATATTATAAAAACTGCTTTTGGACAAAAAAGGAAAACCTTAGTTAATAACTTAAAAAATACTTTTGATAAGGAATTAATTAATTCAACATTATCTAAAAATGGATTATCAAAAACAATTAGGCCTGAAGAGATTGACATAGAGATGTGGTCAAAGATAATTAAAGACCTGGGGTAAATCCTGTACCAACACCAGGAAGAGAGTTAATTGCACCTACTGATGGAATAATAGGACAAGGTGTTCCTGGTATTAGACATACCCCAGTCCCTGGAGTATATGACCCTAGAACGTTAACACCCGGAGTAAATAAGTTATACCCAGAATATAGCTTAGTAAACCCTGGTTGATAAACAAGTGGTAAGTTTGTATTCGTAACGTAGTCAAAAATAGTTACTAAAGTAGTACCACTACAAAGACAAGGTAAGACAGCTGTAACCCTTCCTCCAAAATACAGACTTGCTCCAACGGTAGCAGAAGCAGTACTTGTACCTGTCCCGCTTAATAAAGATGACCCCGTAGAAGCAGCAACACCTGATAGTGTATTAGCCAATAGACCCCTGTCTGAATTATCTTCTTCTATATTATTTTCTTCACTTACTACATCATTTTTATCCTCGCCCGAAGAAACATTAGAGTCTGTATTTTCAGAACTATTTATTATTTTATTTTCCTCATAAAACTCCACATGAGCCTGTATTAATGGAGAATTATTAAATAGTTGACTTCCTCTTATTTGTAAAATCATTTCGTCATTTAAAACATTATTACCAGAATTATTGTTCCCTAATAGCTCATATATAAAAGAGAGAAAGGTGTTATTCTCTTCTGGAGTAATATTAGATATATCAATCTTGTTATTTATATTTACAAGTTCTATATCATTATTCTCAATATCTTTCTTTACAGAATCTGAATCATCTTTTTTTTCTAAAATCTGGTTCAGATTATTTTCATTATTTACACCAGAAACCTTATTATTATTCCCCTCTAATGAGTAGTATGAATTAAGGTCAAATTCTACGTTCTCAAACCCATTTGATGTTTTATAAACATCTTTATTTATAAAATCTTGATTTAAATCATTATTTTCTTTGTATAAAACTACATTTTTATCTTCCTTAAACTCTTCTTCTTTATCATCAACAGTTTCTATATTATTATCTTCTTCAATAGGGAATGATATATCACTTAATTCAACACCTGAAACATCTTTGGTATCATCGACTGAATTACCGTCTTTACTAAAACTAAAAAATACCATAGTTAAAATAACTAGTAGTACTACTAACATAAGTATTATAATAATTTTTTTCATTATCATAATATTAACATAGTGGAAAATTTAAGAAACTCTTTTTATAAACCATGATATAATTTGATAATAATTATGAACAAACCAAGTAATAAAGTAATCTTAATTTTAATCTCTTCTGTTGTTGTTGTTTCTGTACCAATCTATTTATCAATAAAAGAAAATAGATTAAATAAAGAAGGTGTGTTTGTTCCTACTGTACCAGTACTTACTGAACAAAAAAGACAGGATGCTGACAATGATGGATTACTAGACTGGGAGGAGGATCTATGGGGAACAGATATATTAAATCCCGATACAGACAATGATGGAACACTAGATGGTGATGAGGTTAGAAAAGGAAGAAATCCACTAGTGGTTGGTCCAAACGATTTTGTTGAATTGGATTCAAGTGAATATTTTTTAATAGAACAAAAGAAGGCTTCGGATAATTTTGAAGAGGGAAGTCTTAGTGATAATTTATCAAAAAAACTTTTTAAAGATTTTTTTACCATAGAAGATGATGGAACACTGGGAACAAAAGGAGGCGCAGAAACATTAGAAAAAATAGTTACAGATGCAACAAATGAGGTTGTATTTACACAAAATTATTCAAGCAGTGATATCCAAACATTTAATTCTGAAAATGTTGAGGGGATAATAAATTATGGAAATTCATTATCAGAACTAGAGATTCAAAAAATAACAGCATTAGCTGAAATACCTGAATCTGAAAATTCTCCAACTAAGATAGTGGCAATAATATCAAATCATCAAGAATCTCTTTCAAACATTGTTGTTCCGGGAGATCTTTTAAACACACATTTGTCTATAATAAACGATTATGGGGTATTTAATGAAGCATTGGCTAATTTAGAGAAATATGAAAATGATCCTGTGAAAGCAGTTGTATCAATAAAGGCGCTTGAGGAGATTCAACTAAATCAGGAGGAGAGCTTTATCAGTATTGCGGAATACTTCAGAAATCGTGGTATAATTTTTAATGAAGAACAAATAGGTATATTATGGAACCAATATTAAACAAAAAAATACTAGCATTATTATTGTGCCTATCAACATTATTTAGTAGCTTCTTTACAGTATCAGAGGTTTTTGCTCAACAACAAACTCCACAAGAACAAGTTCCTAGCATACTTAATACCTCATCAGGATATACAGGACCAAACTCTTGGGACGATGGTTTCATATCACCAACTCTACAACAATCTCCGTCAGTACTTACTGGCTCAGGATCAGGCACAACTCCTGACTATTCTCAAGGAGGACAACCAATGACTAACCAAGAAGTTAATCAGTTTTGGAGTAATGCTCCTTCTGCTGTTTTAATATCTCTACAACAAACACCATCAAACAATTCATCTACATACCCTTATGCTACACTACCTGAGGTTGATTCTTCTGTTTTTGAAGGACCTGAAGCAGATGAATATTACAAAACAACCCAAGCTGGACAATATGTAGCAGGAGATGGGAAAAAAGTAATAGGTGGTGGAAAATCCTCAACAGGAAATTTTGCCTCTTGTGCAATAGGACAACAACTAGGAGCACAAGTGTCAGCTGCTATCTCAAAAAATGCACAAGCTATAACAAAAAAAATAGCTGAGGAATTTGCAGCAACAAACTTAACCTCGAAAATAAAAGTTCCTGTTCTTGATGATGCAGTAAGAAGGCAAGGTGTAGCACAAAACGAAAAACTTTCTGAATTAAAAGCAAAAGAAGTTGGAAGTAATTTCTTTGGACTTAAACTTCCAAGCTTGGATTCTATAGCATACTGTCTTATTAATACAATAATTATTCACATATCAGAATCAACAATTCGTTGGATTAATACAGGTTTTAAAGGAAACCCTGCTTTTATCGAAAATTTTGATCAATTCTTTAGTGATTTAGCTGATAGAGAGGTTGTAAAATTCTTAACAGAGATAGGAAATAGTGATTTCTTGTGTGGAGACCTAAGAATAGGAGTTCAAAGAAACCTAATAGGAGCACATAATGGAAGTAGATACTATTCAAATGATGGAAAAAACGTTTCTGGGTATGGAGCTTGTTCATTTGGAAAAAAATCTTCAGGATCCCAAACTGTTACTAATCCAGATGGAACTATTACAATAACAAGTAGTAGTGGTAGTGGTTCTGGATATAGTGAGGCAGATCGTGCTGCATATGCAGAAGGAGATTTAACAACTGTTAAAAAAGGGGGGTGGGATGCATATTATGACCTAATACAACCAGAAAACAATATCTATGGAGCATCAATACAAGCAAAACATTTAGCTCAAGATAAAGTAAACAGCAGAGCAGAATCAGCAAGAACAGAAGTTATCACAATAAATAATGGTAATCTTTCAGCAAAAGATCGTGATGGTAATATATATACACCAGGATCAGTTATTCAACAACAACTACATAAGACATTAGATATACCTTCTGACAGGTTAGTAATTGCAGATGAGTTTGATGAAATAATGACTGTACTAGTTGAACAATTGATCAAAATAGCATTAGACAAAACTGTAGGTAAAGTAAACCGAACTCTTGCAGAAGTTCAAAGTGATATAAATTCTAAAAGAAGAGAATTATTACAACAATAGTTTTCCCAAAAAAAATATTTTAATTGGTGTTTTAAAATGATATAATCTATATAAGATGTTTAAACTTGCTAAAATAAAGTTCTCACGTTTCTATTATGTTTTTTTAGGTTTTTTGGTTTTTGCTCCAAAAGCTACCGCAGCCTTCAATCTAATTGATCCATTTGGACTCGGTAGTAAAGCAATAGAATTAGCCACAGGGAAATCAGTAGGAGAAAATATCGGGGGTGGATTAATAGCAAAAGCAGGAGAGGGTATGCTTGACGCATTTATGTCTTTTTTTTGGTGGCTTCTTGAAACAATTCTTACAGGAATACAATGGTTTGTTGGAACAATTACATTTTTAGTTGGAAAACTATTTGATGCTGCTTTTGATTGGACTGTTGTAGATTTTTCAAAAGTATATAACGATATCTCTGAACCAATAAATCAAGTCTGGATAATGTTAAGAGATATTTCTAATATTGTTTTTATTTTTTTAATATTAATTGTTGCAATAAAAATTATTACAAGCGGAAATCTATTTGGACAAAAAAAGAGATTAGGGCTAATTATAGTTGTTGCAATATTAATTAACTTTAGTTTATTTTTTACAAAAGTTGCAATTGATTTTTCTAATTATGCAACAATTGCAATATACAAAGGTATTGAAATAGATGGTGAAAATATGTCTAGCCAAAACAGTTTATCTGTTAATATAATGGGAAGTTTAGGATTAACAAGTTTTTTTTCTGACAGTAAGGATAATAAGATTAGTGGTAGTCTTGTTGCAAAACAACCAGGGAAATATATTATGCTCTTGTTATTTCAAATATTTTTAACAATAATACTAATTCCTATATTTTTATATGCGATAGTTGTCATGTTATTTAGATTTATCTCTATAATAATACTAATAATAGCTTCCCCTATAGCAATAGTAAGTATTGTCTTACCAAAGGGTAAAGAAGCTATTTTTGACAAGTGGATGCAAGAGTTAAGTACAAACTTATTTTTTCCTCCAGTATTTTTATTACTAATAAATGTAACATTAGTTTTTGCAAACAAATCCTATGCAGAATTAGCAAAAGGAAAATCTTTTGGAGTTGGAATGAGTGATCTAAAAAGTTTTATAACCGAAACTTTTGGCCTATTCCTAAACTTTGCTCTTATAACAACTTTCCTATTCCTTACAGTCTACCTATCAAGAAAAATATCTGTCAAAGGTGGGGTAATGTCTGCAGAAGTTATAAACATGTCATCTAAGGCGGCAACAAGGAGAATGAGGAGGGTTACAGCAGGAGCAACAGTTGGTGCGGCTGGAGCTGTAGGTAGAAATACAGCAGGAAGACTTGGGACGGGAATATCAAGACTTGGTGTTCTGCAAGGGGATAATATAATACAAAGAAACCTAAAAAGAGGAGCTGAAAAAGTTGGGAATTCTAGTTTTGATGCAAGAGATAATAAGTGGACTAAAAAAAACCTTGTAGACAAAGCATTAAGGGGAGACTCTGGACATGGATACAAGGATAGTATTAAAGAAAAGGGGGAGAAGATGAAAAAGGAATACGAAGAACTAGGGAAGTTATCTAATAAAGAAAAAGCTGAGGAGATTAGAAACATGGCTAAGTTTGATAGAGGAGAAAATGGAGTAAAACTACAAGGTCACAGAGAAGAGTTAGATCAAAAAGAGTCAGAAAGAAGCAAGATTGAGCTGAAACTATCAGAACTAAGATCTGACCCTGAATCTTCCGAAGAAGATATAAAAAATGCAGAAACTGATCTTAATAAACTAAACAGTGGAATTAGTGGAATAAAGAGCGAAATTCAAAAACTTGAAAAAATAAGAAAAGATGAGACTAAATCAACCAAGGGAACAGACAGGCAGAAAAGATTTGCTGAAAATACACTTTCTACCAAAAAATATACAGACAGAATGCTTAGGGACAATAATGGTAAATATAAAAATAAAGTCGCTGCAGCTACTGGAGGTGTTGTATCCCTAGTAAATATGGCAACCCTTGGAACATTAAGCAGCATAGCTGGAACCAATACTGCAGGAACAGCAGCAAAAGCTAATGCCTCATCTTCTGTTAAAAAAGAGGAGGAGAAAAAGAAGAAAGAAAAAGAAAAAGAAGAAAGAGCAAGAGTTAAAAAAGAAAGAGAAGATATAGAGTGGAGAGAAAGAAACAAGGAAAAAGAACCTAAAAGTACTGAGGATAGAATAAACGAGGCTATGGATAATTCAGGATTCTAAAATGAAAAAAAATATATCAACAAATGAATTACTAAACGAAAGATTCTCTCAACTACCAGAGATTATTCAGGATATCATCCTAGACTCTAACTGGAAGGCTGTTATAAGGCGCATAACAGAAACATATAGCCTTCATATAGATCAAGGTGGATACTTAGAGGCTGTTACACTGCTAACTATGTTAGGACTGGAGGAATCGGAAGACTATATTAAAAACATACAAAAGGAAGTTAATATAACTGAGACTCTTGCAAAAGAAATTGCTGTAGATATAGAAAAAAACATCTTTCAAAAAATTAGAGAGAAGGTAATTCAAGACACCACAAAAGAAAAGTCTATTGAGGTAATAAAAGAAAGGACCTTTAAAGATCCTTACCGAGAAGATATTGATATTATTGATCAACAAAAAGAAGCAGAAGAGAAAGAAAAAAAGGAAGACAGGGAAGCGTTAGCTCAAAATATAGACCTCCTAGAAAAGAAAGAGCCTGTAAAAGGGGAAGAGATAGTTGATAGAGATGATCTACTAAAAGAAATAGAAGACGATGATAGCAAGCCAGAAGAACATTCTCTTCCAAAAGCAAATACTGGACTACAAAAAGAAATAGATACTACAGACAAAGATATAAACAAAATAGATACTCACATTGTACAAGAAGAAATAAGACCAAAACCAGTTCATATGAGGACACTAAAGAGTGATATTGTTAAAGAAAAATTAGAAAACCCAACATGGGTTCCAAAGATAGCAAGAAAAGAGATTGTGAGCGATAAAACAAAAACAATATTAAACTCTCTAGGTAAAGAAAATAACAATAAATAAAAATGGAATTTCAAGTACCACAATTCATCGAAGTAGAGGATAAAATTTTTGGCCCTTTTACGTTTAAGCAATTTTTGTTCATTATGGGAGGAGGAGGACTTGGTTTTATTATTTGGTACATACTAAGTCCATTTATAGGAACTTTCATAGCTATTTTACCAGCTCTTCCTCTATCTCTTTTTATTGGGGCCTTTGGCTTTAATATAGTTCACAAGAGAGAGAAGTTTATAGAGACTGTTGAAAATGCTTTTAAATTCTATAAAAACAAAAAAATTTATATTTGGAGAAAAGAACAAAAGAAAATAAAAGCAGGAGAAAGAGCGTCTGATAAAATAGGGGAGAATAGTAATTTTGATAATTTAATGCCTAAATTATCAAACAGTAAACTGAAAGATATATCTTGGGGGCTTGATGTTCAGGAAACACTAGGATCTTCTACACAAGACTCTGTTAAATAATCTGATATACTATAAACATGTCTGATAACTATTCTGGAGCAGGTTCATCACAAAACCTTGTTCCTATCAAAGAAATAAGAGATGGTGTCGTAATAATGAGGGATGGCTCATTAAGAACTGTCATAATGGCGTCTTCTGTTAACTTTGCTCTTAAATCAACAGAGGAACAACAATCTATTATCTATCAATTCCAGAACTTTCTAAACTCTTTAAACTTTGATGTGCAAATAGTTGTTCAATCTAGAAAGTTTGATATATCACCTTATATAAACCTTCTTGAAAATAAAGAAAAGGAGCAAACAAATGATTTGTTAAAAATACAAACTAAAGAGTATATGCAATTTATTAAAACCTTCACAGAACAATATGATATTATGACAAAGAACTTTTTTGTTGTAATTCCATATTCTCCAATGAAAATAGGAAAGGGGTTTCTTAAGAAAAGCACAAAAAAAAGCGATATCACATCCTTTGAAACATCAAGATCACAGATGGAACAAAGGGTAGGGGTTGTACAACAAGGATTGGTTCGTTGTGGAGTAAGAGTTGTTCAACTAGGGACAGAAGAATTAATAGAGGTATATTATCAACTATTCAACCCAGGATCTTCTGAGAAGAGAATTGGTGGTGAAAATAATTAATATGGGAATATTTGATTTTTTAAAAAAAAATAAAGAAGAAACACAAAAGGGAATTACTTCTTTTTTGCCTCAAGAAATATATAATGCCAGTGCCCTTGATCTACAAGACATAATTGCTCCTTCAGCACTTAAAATTACCAGTCAACAAGTCGCTCTTGGTGGAAAATTATCACAAACTTTTTTTATAATTTCATACCCTCGTTTTCTTACAGAAAGTTGGTTTTCTCCAATAATAAACCTTGATAAAACTTTTGATGTTGCAATTCATGTTCACCCAATTGATACATCAAGAGTACTTAAACAATTCCAAAAAAAGGTTGCTGAGGTTCAGAGTCAGATAAGTGACAGAGAGAATAAGGGACTTGTTAGAAATCCTATGCTTGATACTGCATATCAAGACCTGGAAAAGCTTAGAGATGACCTTATGCAAGCCAGAGAGCGATTATTTGATGTTGGTCTATATATAACAATGTATGCAGACTCCAAAGAAGAGTTGAACAAGGTAACATCTCAAATCAAATCAATACTAGAAGCAAAACTTGTATACATAAAACCAGCATTCTTTAGACAATATGAAGGATTCTTAAGCACAGGACCTCTTGCTAATGATCTTCTTGGAGTTCATTCAAAATTAAATTCTGGTCCTTTATCATCTCTGTTTCCATTTACTTCTTTTGATCTTACTTCAGACAAAGGTATTCTTTATGGTATTAATAGACATAACTCTGGACTAGTTCTGTTTGATAGGTTTTCTCTAGAAAACTACAACTCTGTTACTTTTGCTAAGTCTGGTTCAGGAAAGTCTTATTATACAAAACTAGAAATTCTTAGATATCTGATGTTTGACACAGAAGTTATTGTAATTGACCCAGAAAGAGAATATGAATACTTTGCAGAAGCTACAGGAGGTAGGTATTTCAACATTTCACTTAGCTCAGAACACCACATTAACCCATTTGATTTACCTATTCCAACTGAAGATGAATCACCTACTGACGTTTTAAGATCACAAACAATTAATCTTGTTGGATTATTTAGAATAATGCTTGGAGGATTAACTCCTGAAGAAGATGCCATTATCGACCGCGCAGTTACTGAAACATATGCCCTCAAGGACATTACTCCTGACTCAGACTTCTCCCAAATAGAACCACCGTTACTTTCAGACTTCGAGCTTGTTCTTGCTGGAATGGAGGGATCAGAAAGTGTGGCACAAAAACTAACAAAATATACAAAAGGTAGTTGGTCAGGATTTTTAAATCGCCCAACCAATGTTGATATAAACAAGAAGTTTATTGTATTCTCTGTTCGTGATATGGAGGATGATCTAAAACCTGTTGCTATGTACCTAATTACTCACTATATATGGAGAGCTATTAGAAGAGAACTGAAGAAGAGATTGTTAATCATTGATGAGGCTTGGTGGATGATGAAGTCAGAAGATACAGCATCTTTCTTGTTTGGACTTGCAAAAAGAGGACGTAAATATTACCTAGGTATATCAACTATTACCCAAGACGTTGAGGATTTTCTTAGATCTCCATATGGAGTACCTATTATCACAAACTCATCTATTCAGATGCTAATGAAACAGTCTGCTACATCTATTGATGTTGTTCAAAAGACTTTTAATCTTACAGATGAGGAGAAATATCTACTATTAGAATCTGGTGTAGGAGAGGGGATATTCTTTGCAGGATTGAAACATGTTGCAATAAAGGTTATTGCTTCATATACAGAGGATCAAATTATTACTTCTGACCCATCTCAGATACTAGCCATTAAGAAAGCCAAGTCTGAGCTCCATGAGCAAAACAACTCAAGATAGTATAAAATATTATATATAATCATGGCAAACACACAAAACATTTCAGTTAGCCAAGTACCTCTTCCTCAAAAAAGAGGTCTTGATGTTGACACAAGAAGAAGGATTGAAAATACATCAATAGAATCTTTTGGAGATATTGAGATTGGTAGAGATATCTACGAGACAACAATAGGAATAAAACCTCCTGATGAAATGTTAACTAAAAAAGGATTTCCTGTACTACTATTTTTAGTGATGATTGTTTTTGATATATTAGATATTATAGTTGGTCTTTTTGATGTAACAGGAGTTGTTTGGGTAATAAGAATACTTTTTTTAAATATATTACCTGTAATAATCATTCTGCTTTGGTGTGGAAGAACAGGAAAAATATACAAGAAAGAATTAACAAGCAAACTAAACAAAATGATGGAGCTAGCACAGAGACAAGGGGGGAATGATATGAAAAAACTTGCTGGAGGAAAAAGGATGGAAAGAATGATATTAAAACTTCTTAATAAGGTTTTAAAAAAGAGAGTTTTTAAAAAAATATTAAAGTATTTTATTGCGGCACTAATACCAATAATAGCTTTCTTTTCACTTTGGTCTGTGTTTGTAGTAAGTTTTCATAGAGACAGAAATAAATTAGCTGAAAAAACTAATAGTGGATTTAAAGATATGTACAGGTTACAAAATCAACAAGATCAATTGTGATATAATATTTATACAATGAATAAATTTTTTACCCTAATATTAATACTTTTATTTACTGGAGTATCTGCTCAAGAACTTCCCTTGTTTGATTTTCCTGTCCAGGAACAGAATTTAAACAATTCAGCATTTGGGCCAGGAGGAGACCTGGAAGGACTGACTGAAAAAGCAGAAGTATCAATGAGTGTATCAAATCCTCAACCAGGACAAGACTTTGTTATAAGAGTTGATAGTTACTCAACAGACCTAAATAATGCAACTATTTCTTGGTACTCAAATAATATACTCCTAACTTCTAAAAAAGGTGCTGTTGAACAAAAATACACAGGTCCAAATACAGGTAGTTCATTAATTATAGATATAATAATTAAAACAGCAGAAGGAAACACTATAGAGAAAACTTATGAAATATCTCCATCACTAGTTAATCTTGTCTATGAATCTAATACTTATACACCACCTTTTTATGAAGGAAAAGCAATATACACCAATCAATCTAGTGTAAAAATAATTGCTTTACCAAACATTGTGGAAGAGGGTATAGTCAAAAAGGATAGTGAACTTATTTATACATGGGAAGTTAATGGGTCAGCACAACAATCATCATCTGGATATGGAAAAAATTCATTTATATACAACGCTGGAATTCTGTCAAAACCAGTCACTGTTTCTGTACTAGTTGAATCTGACACATCAAACCAAGTTGCTACTAATGAATTGTTTTTGAGTCCTGGTAGTACAGAGTTAATTTTTGCTTATGAACATCCTCTTTATGGACTTCAATACAATGGAAATAGAGATATAGAAACAACGAATAGTGACTTAACAATTCATGCAATACCACTATTTTTCAGCATAGGTACCAGAAATTCTTCTGATATTGATTATATATGGTCAATAAATGGAGGTCTTTTGGGAGACTCTAATAATTCCAGTGTTATATCATTTCAATCAGAAGAAGGAGAGGGGGGAACTATGAGATTATCTTTACAAGCAGATAGTACAAAAAAAATACTTCAGTCATCAAATAACTCTGTAAATGTTTCAATAGAGAAAGTATCCGAACTTATCCAAAGGTTATCTGAAGACTTTTCTTTCTAGGTGTTGTATACTAAGGATATGTTAAATAATCTACATAAATTCATCTCTCTGTTTGTGTGTATTTTGTTTATTTTTCCTACCTCAACACATGCCCAGGTTAATTTTAAACCAATAGTCACAGACAACCCTTTTATTAATAATAATGCAGATTTTGGAAGCTTACCAAACTTCTTAAATACTTTATACAAACTAGGAATAAGTATTGCTGTTGTGTTGGCAATTGTAATGATTTTTTATGCAGGTTTTACGTATACAGTATCAACATCTTCGGATGGTAAATCTGCGTCAAAGAGAAGAATTCAAGCTGCTTTAGGAGGCCTATTATTAGCTCTTAGTTCATTTATAATACTAAGAACAATAAATAGTCAATTGGTATTTATAAATTTAGGCATAGAGGGTGTAAGTAAGCAAGATATTGAAGCAACCGTGGTAACAGAAGAAGGTAGGCGTTACTTAGAACAACAGGCTCTTATACTAGCACAAGAAGAACAATCATATAATGAAGCATCAGGAAGCTCAACATTAGTCCTCCACGGAAATAATGTTCCTACATATAATGGAAACACATATGTTCCAACGACTGATTATGTGGATCCATCAACAACCGGAGAAGCGAGTAAAACAATCTTTGGAATACCTATAAAAGGCCAGTTTAGTAGAACTCAACAAATAGTACAGGGTGGGAATGGTATTGAGAGATTAGCAGAACCGGTTTTGTATAGAGGAACCTATTGGGGTAAAGGGAAAGGTAGCTGGTTTGGAGGACCAGAAGACACGACAGTAACTGCAGACGAAAGAACTGGCCTATACCACAACATAAAGCTAAAAGAAATAGATACTGAGCAGCTCTATGTAGCATTAAGATTTGATTACACTAAACAGTCTAAAGCCACACTTAGAGGAAAATGTGTTGAGGTACACTCGTGGACAACTAAGAAGACCGTTGTGGCAACACCACTTGACTGGGGACCTCACGGATCAACAACCAATAAATCGATAGATCTATCTCCTGGACTAAGTAGTGCTCTTGGTTATAAAACCCTAGGACAAGAAACTGGTGATATGTTTCTTTTCAGAATAGTTGATGGAGGATGTAGTCCAATTCACCAATAATAATTATGTCAATCAAAAAATTAATTTCATTTATAATACTAATCCTAATAATAATACTAATGGTATTTGGTATTTTTTATCTTTTAAAAAACAGAACACCTAAAGATGGTCTTCCTAAAGAAGAACAAACTAATGAGTTTCCTTCAAGTGGATCATCAGGAAATAATGGGTTTACTCAAGAAAACAACAGAGGAGATGCTAATATAATTCTATTACCAGGACAAATATTAGATGGTGAGGGGGGAGTGGTAGAAAAAAGAGATATAAAACTAAGGCAAATATCAACAGAACCTACAGCAGGATTCAGTATAGATCAAAAAGAAATAACCATAGAGAGAGAAACGGAAGTGCTATCTGAAGATTCAGAAGAAATTGAGTATTCAGTAGAAGAAGTCGAAATTCAGGAATACCTTACATACTTCATCCAAAAGAAAGATGGTCATATAATCTTAGATTCTGATAATGAAAGTGATCAGAAAAAAATTTCTAACACTACAATTCCTCAAACATATTTAGGTTATGTGTCTAAAGATTTTTCAATATTACAATACTTAGACGGATCAAAAGAAGTGATCAGATCTTTTGCTGGTATTTTTAAAGATGAAAAAAAAATAGAGAAGACAGAGAATGAAGAAGGGGAGATAATAGAAAATGAAGTGATAGAAAAAGTGTTTGAAGGATTATTGTTACCCAATGACTTAAAATCTCTTGTTTTATCTCCAGATAAAAGCACTTTGGCTTTTATAATCGAAACAATTACAGGATCTGATATTGTAACAATGAAATCAGATGATTTTACAGATGTAAAAATACTATACAAATCTCAACTAACAGACACATCAATCCAGTGGGGAAACAATAATACTATTTATATAACATCAAAACCAGACTCTAGAGCTCCGGGATTTGTAAAAGAAGTAGATGCAAGAACAGGAGAGTCTGCAACTATATTATCTGGAATTTTTGGACTGACCACAAAACCTTCTTATGATAATAAATACCACATAGTAACAGGAGTAAGAAGCATTGAAGAAGGAAGTAGTCCTTTGTTTATATTTAATAAAACAAATAATAGCTATATAGACACGAAAATCTATTCATTACCTGAAAAATGTGTTTGGAGTTCTGTAAATACAGAACTAGTATATTGTTTAGGACAAAGACTAGCAGCTTCGGGAGAACTTCCTCAGGATTGGTACCAAGGAAAAACTAACTTTGCAGACCTGTTATTTAAAATAAACGTGGAAACATCTGAGATAGAAAACGTATCTTCTTCTTATGCGGTAGATATAATATTTGACGGAATAAAACCACAACTAAGCCCTGATGAAAAAAGGTTAATATTCATAGATAAGAATGATGATACTCCCTGGATACTAACTCTAGACTAAGAAATTCCAAGCTTATCAGTATGATTTCTTATGTATATATCTTGTATGTATGCGAAGATGTTGCTTGTAATCCAATAGATAGAGATAACAGCAGGTAGTGTGTATGCAATGAAGGTTATAACAAAAGGCATTATATAAGTGAACTGAAAAGATAGTGCTTTTTGTATATCTGCTGCGGTTTTATTATCACTGGTTGTAGTGTTGTTTTTTGAGAAGGTTCTTCTTATATAAAAGAATTGTGTAATTCCTGTAAGAGCTGCTAGTAATATGCTTTTTCCAGCAAGATCAATTCCGAAATAAACCATATCAACAGAGAGAGGGAAGGGTATAAAGCTATATAACAACTCAACGTCAATTCCTGGTAATCCTGACTTAAATATAAAATATAAAGATAAAATAATAGGTAACTGTATAAGAATAATTAATATTGGAGAAAAAGGATTAACCTTTTTATCTTTATAAAGAGCTAGTATTTCTCTTGTTAATTCTTCTTTTGTTCCGTCATGTTCATTTTGAAGCTTCTTAACATCTTCTTGAATACCTTTCATTTTTATCTGAGAGATCATTGCTTTCTTTGCTAATGGTAATAATGCAACTTTCACAAAGATAGTGAGAAGGACTGTTGCCCAAAAAACATTGTGTCCTGGAACAAAATCAATAAAAAATACTAGTATATTGTATAAAGGTTGGTAAATTGTTGTTATAAAAAATTCTTTCATTCCTATATACTAATCTTTTTAAGAGAATCATACAAGTCTTTGCAAACATCACTCATTGGTATGTTGTCTAGTTTTTTTCTTATAACTATTACCACTCCTGTAGACGTTGGCATGTCTTGTTTTTTTAAACATTCAAAAATAACCCTTTTTACATTATTTCTATCTACAGCTTTATTATAAATTTTTTTGGGTATAGACACCGCCACCTTTCCTTTATCCTTTTTTAAAAAAGATAGCAAAAAAAGCGGGGAAGATACCCGCTTTCCTTTTTGGAAAACCTCTTGAAACTCCTTAGTGGTTAGTCTCTTAGTTTTCTTCAACATCCTTATTAATATTAAACAGCAAGCTTTTCACGGCCTTTTTGTCTTCTTCTTTTTAGAATGTTTTTTCCACCAGAAGTTTTAGCACGAACAAGAAATCCGTGTGTTTTGTTTCTTTTTCTATTTTTTGGTTTGTAGGTAAATGACATAGTTTTAGTACATTAGCACATATTATTATATTTGTCTTTATGTATAGTTATATAGTTTTCCACACAAAGTCCACATATTATTAACATATATTAACAATAAAAACAAGTTCTTATTTTCTCAATTTTATTTATAATTGTTTTATCTATGAATACACCATTCACAAACAAAACTCTCTGGGACAGTGTTCTTGATGAAGTCGAAGGATCAATATCAAAACCCAACTTCACTACATGGTTTAAAGATACATTTATAGTTAAGAGAGATGGTGGTTCAGTATATGTAGGTGTTCCAAATACTTTTGTTAAACAATGGTTATCTCAAAAATTTAATCAAGATATAATAAAACATTTAAGGGAATTGGATGGAACAGTGCGAAGTGTTGAATATATGATTGCTCAACCAAAAAATATAAAACCTCCTTCAAAACAAAAGGGGGATGTTTCCTCATCAGAGAGTCTGCCTTTGGAAGAACACTCAATATCTAAAGAAGATAATCTTAATCCAAGATATACTTTTGATAATTTTGTAATAGGACCTTTTAATGAGCTTGCTCATGCTGCTTCCCAGGCCATAATTAAACAACCAGGTGTTGTTTATAATCCTTTATTTATTTATGGAAACACCGGTCATGGAAAGACCCATCTTACTCAGGCAATAGGTAACCAAATAAAGCAGTTGTATAAAAACAAGAATATATACTATATGACATCAGAACAATATACTGATGAGTATGTTAGAGCCGTTCAAACAAACAAGGTTTCTACCTTTAAGGAAAAATATAGAAAATATGATGTGTTAATAATTGATGATATTCAATTTTTATCAAAAAAAGAAAAAACTCAAGAAGAATTATTTCACTTATTCAATACTCTTTATGAAAATAACAAACAAATTATATTTTCATCAGATAAACATCCAAATTTTATTCCAAATCTAGAAGATAGATTAAAATCAAGATTCAATCAAGGTATGATTGTTGATATTCCTAGACCGGACACAGAGGCTCGTATTGCAATAATACAAAATAAGATAGCTATACAAGATTTAGAGTTAGACAGAGAGACAATAGCCTACCTAGCGGAGCATATAGAGACTAATATTAGAGAGTTGGAAGGTGTATTAAACACAATAAATTGTCAAACACAACTTAAACAAAGATCATTAACTCTTCCAGAAGTTAAAAAACTAGTAAAAGGGGATAATAGACCAAAGAAAACTCTTTCAGCAGAAGAACTTATAAAGATAATTGCTGATTTCTATAATATTGAGGCTGAATTAATTTCTGGCAAAACAAGAAAGAAAGAAATTGTTAGACCAAGACAAATCTCAATGTATATTATGAGAGAACACTACAAAGCATCCTATCCAACAATAGGGGAGAAGCTGGGAGGCAGAGACCACACAACAGTAATACACTCGTGTGACAAAATAAGAAGAGAATTAAGAGAAGATCAATTATTGGTTCAACAAATAGAACAAATTCAATCACTTCTTTAAAACCACATATAAAAATGTGGTTTTAAATTAACTATTTAATGTGGATAAACCTGTGTATAAAATGTTCATTAGACGTTGTTTAACCTGTGTATTAATAAGGTATAAGTCATGATATTATGTTGATAGAAATGAATAATTATAAGTTATACATATATATGTTAGAACTTATGAGACCTCACTTTGTGTATAAGAACCATACTAAAAGGAAGTACTACCAATAAATAATAGTACTTATCCACTAATCCACAGCCCTAATAATAAGAACAAATTAATAAAGAAGATATATAATATATAATAGGTATATGAAATTCAATTGTAGAAAAAAAAGACTATATGATGCTGTAACACTAGGAAGTAGAGTGTCTACTAAAAAATCAACTTTAGATTCCCTTAAATCTTTGATATTAGATGTTGTTGATACTAAGCTAACAATTTACGCTACTAATCTAGAAGTAGCTATTAAAATAGAATTACCTATAAAGTCAGGAGAAGATGGAAAAATAGCAGTGGATGCTCATTTATTTAATTCGATATTAGGAACCATGGATAATAAAGAAGAATTAATATGTAAGTTAGAAGGTAATACTTTAATAATTTCATCAGAAAGAGGAGATGTTAGTATGGAAACATTATCTACTGAAGATTTTCCTTTAATCCCTGAGGTTGATATGAATGTTGATAAAGTACAACTTCCAGCAGTTGTTTTAAAGGAAGGTCTTCAATCAACAGTGTTTGCTTGTGCTCAATCAACTATCAGACCTGAATTGTCTAGCGTTTATATTTATAATAAGGATAATAATTTATACTTTGTTGCCACTGACTCATTTAGACTATCTGAATACATTGTTAATGTTAAAAACATTTCTGATATAAAACCTATTTTAATACCTTCGACTGTGGCCCAAAATTTAATACAAATATTTCAAGATATTGAAGATGATGTTGATATGTATATAGAAGAAGAACAGGTATCCTTTGTTTCTAGTGATATTGTTGTTACATCAAGAATAATAGATAGTAGTTTTCCTGACTATGAAAAAATTATACCTACAGAATCTACTGTTGAAATGTCTATGTTTAAGAAAGATCTATCTATTGCGCTAAAACAAGTTCAATTATTTTCTGATAATTTTAATCAAATAGAAGTAGGGGTAGGTAATGATGATAGTCTTCATATAAAATCAACAAAAAAGGGAAGTGGAGAGGTTAAACATTCTGTTCCAGGAAAGGTTATTAATAAAGAAAAACAAGATTTATTGTTAAAATTTAATTATCAATATTTTAATGACTTTCTTTCTCATTTAAAATCCGATTCATTTGGTTGTTATTTTTCAGGACCCTCTAAACCAATCATTCTTAAGGACGATTCTTCAAAAGTTAAGTTTAGTTATTTAATAATGCCTATGAGCAAATAGGTCATGCAATTGATTTCTTTTTATTTGGAAGGTATTCATATATCTAATGATGAAAAAACTATCTGTGAGCAATTTAGAGCTGTTTTAGACAAGGTTTTGGGTGTAGATGATTGTGATGTTTCATATTCTAATGGAGTTCTAAAACTAAACACGAGTGGAGTTGTTAAGAGTGAGATTTTTTTAAACAAAAAAAAGATCCTAAGGGATCTTAATTCTGAAATAAAAGGAGTAATTATTAGTAGAATTTATTAATCTATAATTGAGAAAGTTATAGATGAATCAATTATATTTCCATCATTTTGTTTTGTTTTAACAAGAATTTTGTTGTTAGAGTCTTTTATATTTTCTATTTCTGATGGTGTAAATTCAAGTAGTGTTCCAGGTCCCTTTATTGTCCCTATTAATTCATTGTTTATTAATACCTCAGTATATTCAGTATTTTCTGGATTAGATAGTTTAATAATTAAGTATATCTTAGAGTTCTTGTTGTAAGATTTGTTATCTTCAGGGTTTGTAATGGTTACGGAATCTTCTTGTTGTTGAATTGGTGATATGAAACCACCACTCCATGAATTGAGGCTTGCTTCCCATAGATTATATTGAGGATCTACTTCAGGATTTTGTAATGATGGACCTGTAGGATTTCTTTTATTAACAAAGTGTAATATAGTATGAGTAGGACCTTCTTCTATTTGTCCTGATATCATAGGATTTAAACCTTCTGATGAATATTGAGGCTTTATAAAATCAATCCTTTCTGTTTTTTGTAGTGCGAAGTCCATGAATTCTCTCCACATTGGGGCAACAATAAAACCAGCAACTTTTTTATCCATTGATGAGTTATCATTATTTCCCGCCCATGCTGTTATTACTAGATTTGGGGTATAACCTATTATCCACGCATCTCTATAGTCATTAGTTGTACCTGTTTTTGCGGCAACATCTCTTCCTTGTACATTAAGATATGAGTTTGAACCAAAAGCTGGAACTCTTGCGGGTTCATCAGACAAAACGTCAGAAATCATTCTAGCTGTTTGTTTAGATAGAACTTCTTCAGATTCTATTTCTCTTTCTTCTAAATCTTCGTTTGACTGATCTTGTATAGATAATATTGCATTATGCTTATTTAATACACCGTCATTAGCAAATACTCCATAAGCAGAAGTTATATCAAGAGGGGATACTTCACCACCTCCAAGAACCAAAGTAAGTCCATACTGTTTAGATTCTTTCAATGAGGATATACCCATTCTTCTAGCAAGGTCTAACGAATCATCTAATCCTGCCAAATATAAAGCTTTTACTGCAGGAATGTTAACAGATTGAGCCAAAGCCTCTCTAAAAGAAATTAATCCATTATATTTTCCATCATAATTAACTGGCCTGTAACAATTACCACCTCTTGAACAAGTGGCAGAGAATTCTGTTGAAACATCATATACTACTGTTTCTGGAATATATCCTTTATTAAAAGCTTCTGCATAAACAATTGGTTTGAATGTTGATCCCGGTTGTCTATGTGCTGTCGCAATATTAAAGTTACCATCTATATCTTCATCAAAATAATCTCTTGAACCAACCATTGTTAATATATTTCCATTTGTAGGATCAATAGCAACAATTGATGCGTTCTCTGCATTAAATTTAACTTCATTTTCTAAGGCATATCTTTTAGCTATTTCTTCAGCCTTTTCTTGTAATTCCCAGTCCAGTGTTGTTATTACTTTTAATCCACCCTTTTCAACAATTTCCTTTCCGTATTGTTCTTCTAATATTTCTCTAACATAGAAAACAAAATGAGGAGCCCTAATCCCAAACTTAGCAGGCTTTTCAAAAGAAACTTCTATTTCTTTTGTTTGTTCATATTCTTCCCTTGTTATGTATTTTGACTTATACATCTTTCTAAGAACTTCGTTTTTTCTTTTTTCTAAATCATCAAGGTGATTTCCATAAGGTGAAAAATATGTAGGAGCCTGAGGTAGGGCGGCAAGGTATGCTGCTTCAGGTAAGGTTAGACTGTTAGCATCTTTACCAAAGAATCTTAGTGAGGCCTCTTGTATACCATAAACATTTCCTCCATAAGGAACTTCATTTAAATATATATTTAAGATTTCATCTTTTGACAAAAATTTTTCTAACCTAGGAGCTAGTACCCACTCCTTAATTTTCCTAGAAAGTTTTTTATCTGATGTTAATAGGGCATTTTTAATAACCTGTTGAGTAATTGTTGATCCTCCTTGTCCACTTAGAAGGTTTCCATTTTTAATATTTGTTAAAGCGGCTCTAAAAATAGAACTTATTTTAATTCCATTATGAGAATAGAAGGAATCATCCTCAATTGCTATTGTTGCTTGTTTTACATAGTCTGATATTTCGTCAAAAGGAATACTTGTTCTTTTAATATCCCCATGGATGTCATAAAGAACTATTTCCCCGGTACGATCATAAATTTTTGTTGATTGATCTACTTGTCTAGTCTCAAAACTTGTTAAGTTAGGAAGATTAAAAGTAGATATCCATATAATTATAGAACCTATTATTATTATAAAAACAATAACACTAATCAGTATTATTGTTTTTGAATTCTTATGTTTAAGAAAACTCTTTATTAATTTGGGTATCAACTTAATAACTAATACAATAAATTCATAAATATCGTTTATTGTATTTTCTAGTATATTTAAAATGTTTTTCATATATAAGTACTATACAAGAAAAAAGAGTAAAATTCTATTGAATAATTACATCAAATCCTCGTCATCTAGGTCAAAATCAACATCATCATCATTATCAGGATCCTCTCCTAGTCCAAGTTCTGAATAATCATCACTATCTTCATCTTCTGTATAGAATTTATCATCTTTCTCTTGAATAATAGGATCACTCACTTCTTCTTCAGGAACAAGATCGTCGATTATTTCAATACCTTCATCTTCTAGGTCTGTATTATTATCTATGTTTATATTATCTGTCATATTTTAATATGATATTTGTATCATACTTTATAAACAGTTCAATAGTTTACATCACTATTGATTTGTGGATAAGTAATTATAATTTGCTAATAATGTTAATCCACAAGCTATTGCATCATATTCATCATCTATCATTTTTGTTTTTTTGTCTATTTTTATTAATAAAGGAATCATTTTTATAACACCCTCTTTTGAACTCTTACCATTTCCGGTAACAGCTAATTTTATTTGAGGAGGAGTAAATTCAAACACTTCAAGATTATTTTTTTTAGCAACATAAATAAGAGCCCCTAATGTTTTAGAAACATTAATAGCAGTTTTTTGATTAGAATTAAAAAAGATACTCTCAAAAGAAAAAACAGTAGGGGAATATTTATTTATTATTTTTTCCAACTTATCTCCTAGTTCTAAGGTTCTATCATTATGATCTTTTTCTTTGGAGGTTTTAAGACAATCAGAAAAAAGCAAAATTTCCTTTCCTTCAATCTTCTCTATTACAGCAACACCGAGTCTTTCATATCCTGGATCTATAGATATGACTTTCATAATATTATTCTACATTAGTATATACACCTTGAACGTCTTCATTTTCCTCTATTGAATCAATTAGTCTTCCCAGCTTGTCTTGGTCATCTTCAGAAAGAGCAACACTTTGAGATGCTATCCATTCACCACCTTCTTTTGTGAAGGCCCAGCTAGCAGATCCTGGAGCAGCTAGTTCATAACCTTGTTTTGATAGTATGTGTCTTATATCAGCCGCAGCTCTATTCTTATTATCTGTAAGTCCTTCTATTATTACAGCACAACCACCAGGTCCATATGTTTCATATAATACAGCATCCATTGCTGCAGTATCAGAATCCGTACCTTTTTTCACCGCCCTATCTATTGTGTCTTTTGGCATATTCTCTCTCTTTGCAGACTCAATAACTGTTGCTAGTCCAGGAGAATTAACATCACCATTTGATTTCTTTGATTCTGCTGTAATTAGTTTAGATAATCTAGAAAATATCTTACTTTTCTTAGCATCTTCTGCTCCTTTTTTATGTTTAATTTTTGACCATTTATTATGTCCTGACATATTATTATTTTATTTTTTTAATATATTCCTCACCTTTGTTTGTTAAAACTCTTCCTCTTGAGGTTCTTTCTATGAAACCAAGTTGAATTAAGTAGGGCTCATGAAACTCTTCTATTGTAGCAGATTCTTCAGAAAGTGATGTTGCTAGTGTTCCTAAACCTACAGGTCCATTATTAAAATTTTCATGAATAATTCTTAATATATCATTATCAATTTTGGAAAGACCTTTTTCATCAACACCAATTAATTCAAGTGTTTCTTTTACAACATCTTCATCTAAGGTTTTTTTACCCATTTGAGCAATATCTCTCGCTCTTCTCAATAGGTAGTTTGCAGTTCTTGGAGTAGAACGACTTCTTTTTGCTAGATTGTTTGCAGCCTCTAGCGATATATCAACGTTTAATTTGTTAGCGCTTTGAGTCACTATTTTGGAAATTTCTTCCTCTGTGTAAAATTCTAGTTTAAATATTCCTCCAGAAAATCTTGATCTAAGAGGTGAGGAGATCATAGCAAGTTTTGTTGTTGCTGCAATAAGTGTGAAAGAGGGGAGTTCCAACTGAACAGTTCTGGCACTAGGTCCTTTTCCTATTATAATATCTATTACCCCAGATTCCATTGCTGGATATAAAACTTCTTCTACTGATTTGTTTAGTCTGTGTATTTCGTCTATAAAAAGTATATCACCAGTAGATAGGTTGGTAAGTATTGAAGCTAAATCTCCAACTTTTTCTATTGCGGGACCCGAAGTTATTTTTATCTGAGAGTTTGTATGGTGTGCAATAAGATGAGCAAGAGTTGTCTTACCAAGTCCTGGAGGTCCATAGAATAAAAGGTGTTCAGGAGTATGTTCTCTTTCTTTTGCAGCACCAATAAGTATATTTAAATTCTTCTTTATGTGTTCTTGACCAATGTATTCATCCCATTTTTTAGGACGAAGTTCACTATCATGAATTGCTCCCTGATTAGAACTATTACTTTTTTGGTCTTTAGGTGTTGACATTTTTTAGTTAAATGTTAGAATACTAGAAGTTAGATAAAGTTTATTAACAACTCCAAAATATAAATCTCTAAGCAATTAGCTTTGCCTTGTTATGTGGTGCGTTGCAGAGGACGGTTTGGTGCGTTTCGCACGTTGCTGAATCTATCCTTATCAATTCATCCGGCATCATGTTCTATGAATATGATGTATTGCTTAGAGATTTATGTTTTGGACCATCTAAAACCAAAATATCACTAGATGGTATATTTGCAAACTATACACTTTAGGAAAATTGTTTCCTAAAGTGTATTTTTTGTTTCTATATCAATAACACGGTCTAATTCATCAAGAGAAGTAATTCCTTTTAGAATCTTGTTTATACCATCTTCTTGAAGAGTCCATATCTCTTGTGATCTTGCTACTTTTTGTATCTCTCTAGAGCTAGGCTTCTCTTCTAGCGCTTTCGCTACAGATTCATCTGTTCTCACTGCCTCAAAAACACCAATACGACCTTTGTATCCAGAGTCTCCACATTTATCACAGCCTGCAGCGGTATATATATGAGAAGGAATGCTAGATAAGTCGTTGTGAGGTGTGTTGAAAAAAGTTTCTTCTATAACAGCCTTTCTTTCTTCGGGTATATCAATCTCTATTTTACAGTGAGGACAAAGTCTTCTTACAAGTCTTTGAGCAATAACAATATTTATAGCAGAAGACATGACTTTTGGGTTAACTCCAAGATCTATTAATCTAGGGAATGCACCAGCGGCATTGTTTGTGTGAAGTGTAGAGAATACAAGGTGACCAGTTAAAGCAGAGTGAATAGCAATCTCTGCTGTTTCTGAATCACGAATCTCACCAACCATCATTACATCAGGGTCTTGTCTAAGTGCAGACCTAAGTCCGCTGGCAAAGTTGTAGTTTTTCTTTTTATCAACTTGTGTCTGAACTATGCCAGGAAGATGATATTCAATAGGGTCTTCTATGGTAATTATTTTAATTCCTGGAGCCTTCTTTCTTCTTAGAAAAGAATATAATGTTGTTGTCTTTCCTGAACCTGTAGGACCTGTATTTAATATTAATCCATTAGGTCTATTTGATTCATTTATTAGTATATCCATTAAATATTCAGGAATACCCATCTCAGTAATTTCAGTTTGTATATTATCTGGATTTAAAAGACGAATTACAATTGACTCATTGTACGCTCCCGGAATTAGTGATACACGAAGTTCTATTTCTGATTCACCAAGTACTACACTAAATCTACCATCTTGAGCATCGGCGGTAAGGTTAAGTTTTAGTCCAGAAAGAAGTTTAATTCTAGATAATACTAGTTTATATGTTATGGGGTCAATTGAGGAAATCATTCTTAAAACACCATCTATTCTGTATCTTATACTTACAGAGTCCTTCTCTGGCTCAAAGTGAACATCAGATGTTCCTGTAGACATTGCACCACCTAATATCACTTCCACAATTCTTGATACTCTGAAAGATTTTGATTCACCCATAATCTCTTCAACAGATAATCTTACATCGTCTACAGTATTTATCTTATCCATCGATTCTTGAATATCTTCTGATGATATCTCTAAGGAACCACCTTTTTTAGAGGAGGCAAAAGATATATCCTGGTACCTTGTCCATGCATGCTGAAGACTAGTGGTTGATACTATATGAGGAGTGACAATATAACCTCTTCGTTCAAGATCTTTTATTTCATTAACAATCTCTTGTCTCCTTGGTGATATTATTCCAACCTTCACTCTAGAACCAATAATATCAAAAGGTGCAATTCTTGCTTTTCTTGCTCTTTCTTCAGGAATTAATCTTAAAGCATTTGTCTTTATCGATGTTCTGGTTAGATCGATATATTCAATACCATACTTTTGAGCTAATATTATAGCCAAATCCTCCTCCTCTTTTTGGTGAAGTTGAGATAATCTTGCTTTTTGTCTATCTTCATTAAAACTTATTGTCATATATGAACATATTATATCATGAAGAAAATATAGTAGGGAGGTATAATTTGGGTATTGACTTTAATGGAATTAATGATATTGTTTTTAGGAAACACAAACAACCAACCAAATATACAAAAATGAAAAAGAAAATAGTCCTTTTAACAATTAGTTTAATATTTCCATTTTTTGCATCATGCACTGGTGTGATAGTAGGAAATAACAATTCTGTAAAACGGGATTGTTGCCCTAAGGAAAAGAAGGTTGAAAAACCCAAGCCTACAAAAAAAGTATGCAAAGGCAAGAAACCACAAACAACGGTTCCAAAACCTAAGACTGACAGTGCGACAAAAACCTATTCAAGCAAGAAGGTTATCCCTAAAACAACAAAAGAAAAATCTTCTTGTTGTAAAGAGGATAAGTTCTGTTGTAATAAAGAAAAAATTACAAACAGTAAAAAGATAGATATTAAAAACAATACTACTTCGAAAGAAGAAATTATTGAGACTAAGGTTAATGAGGAGGTGGAAAATAAACCACTAGAGACAGATAGAACTTTAGAGACAGTAGTGATTCCATTAGGGCAGCATTACTGATCAAAGAAAAATATTATAGTAGAAAAGCACTAAAAACTTATCTACGACAACAACCAATCTTGGGTCCAAGGTTGGTTGTTTTTCTATTGACTTTTATAATAAAGGTGATATAATATATCTAGATCTAGAAATGGTTTCTAGTAAACAGTAGTTCAACCACAACCAAATATAAATTATGAGCAATACAACACAACCAAGAAAGACAGCCAAGAAGGCTGCTAAAAAGACAGCCAAGACAGCCAAGACAGCTAAGACAGCTACAGCCTCTAATGAAGAGGCTGTAAAGAAGATAAAAAAAGCAGAATTAAAAGAATATGAGACTCAGTCTGAACTCGAAAGAGTTAAAAGAGAGCTCCAAGAGCTCCAGAATCAGAGATGTGGAAAAAAGAAGGATGTATCTCCTCCTCAAAAAGGAGATACTCCTATATCTAAGACGGACAAAGGAATGTTTCCATTTGTCCTAAAAAGCCTCATCGTCCTCGTCCTCCTCCTAATCCTGCTGGTATCTCTATTTTTTGTAGATTCCTTCTTTAAAAAAGGCTTTGAAGAAAAATACGAAACAGAGACAGGTGTTTCAATAACTCAAAAAGAAATTGATGAGAAGATTGAAAAAGCAATAGCATCTTCCGAAGAATCTAAGAAGGAGGAGATTGTTGTAAAACAACCAGTTGTCATTGAGGTTGAAGAGGCACCGCCTTTTACTCCCGATAGTGCAATCACCACATCCAACACACGCTGGAAAACCCTGGGTCATAAATACCAGGGGAAAAGTATTGCCATTAGGGTGATTCCAAGAGGGGACAAAGACCAAATCGTCGCTTGCGACGATAAGTCAGATTTTGATCAAATGATCAAAATCGGGTCTCACCTTCGTGATGAGGGAAAAGTGATTTTCCTAAACCACAAACAGATGAAAAATCTTTTAAACAATAATGTTGTGGACAATGTTCATAATCCTTATGCTAAGAAAGGTTTTCCTGTAAGTCTTTCAAAATAATTACAGGCAAAAACATATACAAGCCCCGCGTTTCAAACGAAACCGGGGCTTTTTTTCTTTCCTTTTTAAATAAAAAGATATAAGGTATATGTATGGAATTTAATATAGGTGATATTAAAAAAATATCACAGAAAATAATTAAGTATTTAGAAAGCATTGTTTCTGAAAATGCCACAGTCTTGGCTTTTTATGGAAATTTAGGAGCAGGTAAGACAACGCTGACTCAAAATATTGCTGGTGATTTGGGTATTAAGGATGTTGTTAATAGTCCAACTTTTGTAATACAAAAAAAATATAAGATTAATGGAAATAAATATAAAAACTTAATACATATAGATGCTTATCGACTAAGCTCATTTGAAGAAACAAAAGTTTTAGGTTTAGAAGAAGAATTTAATAAAAAAGAAAATATTATCATAATAGAGTGGCCAGAAAATATAAAAGAAATACTTCCAAAAGATTTAATAAATATATATTTAGAACATACTAATGATATAGCCATTAGAGATATAAGAGTAGAAAGACAAGGAACTGATATAACAACAATAATATAAAGATGTAGAGAGTAGGGACTAAATTATTCATGATATAATTTAGTTATATATGACTAAGAAAAAGAAAAAACTTGTTCTCCTTGATGCTCATGCGATAATTCATCGTGCGTATCACGCACTACCCCAATTCTCCACTTCAGAAGGTGTTCCGACTGGTGGATTATATGGAATAATTTCAATGCTTTTTTCTATAATAAAAGATTTAGATCCAGACTATATTGTGGCTTGCTATGATTTACCAAAACCAACCCATAGACATATCGCTTTTAAAGAGTATAAAGCAGGAAGAAAAAAATCAGATCCAGAATTAATATCACAAATAATATCTTCAAGAGAAATATTTGAGGCTTTTGGAATACCTATATATGACTGTGAGGGGTATGAGGCAGATGATCTTCTTGGAACTATTGCTGAACAAGTAAAGGATAATAAAGATATTGAAACAGTTATTGCATCAGGGGATATGGACACATTACAGCTTGTAAAAGGAAATAATGTAAAGGTATATACATTACGAAAAGGACTAAAAGATATAGTTTTATATAATGAGAAGAAGGTAATTGAAAGATTTGGTTTTAAGCCAAAGCAATTAATAGATTTTAAGGGTCTTCGAGGAGACCCATCAGATAATATACCTGGAGTAGCAGGAATTGGAGAGAAGTCAGGAACAGATTTAATCATTAAGTTCAAAAATATAGAAGGGGTTTTTAAGGCTATTGCAAAAGGAGAGGAATATATGAAAGAGAATGGTTTTACTAAAAGAGTATTTAATGCACTTAGTGAAAATCAAGAAGAAGCAGAGTTTAGTAAGGTGTTGGCAACAATTCATCTAGGGGCACCAATTAAATTTGAACTACCAAAAAAAGAATGGAAAGAAAATTTAATCATAGAAGATATACACAATGTATTTAGTAAGTTTGAATTTAGAAATTTTGGAACAAGACTAAATGAGGCGCTAGGTCAGGATATTAATAAAGAAGAGGTTGATGAGGTTGGTGAAAAAATAGACCCTGAAATAGAAAAGGAGCTAAAGGTGCTTTTGTGGGTGGTTGATTCAAACTATACAAACCCTGATATAGAAGAGGTGTATAGGTTTACTAAGACAAAAGATATAATTTCTGCTAGGGAATTTTTGATAAAATCATTAATGGCGCAAGACACATTAAATATATTTGAGGATATAGAAAAACCTTTAATTAAAATTGTTGATAAGATGAAAAAAATAGGTGTTCAGCTTGATGTAAAACACCTTGGTGAAATGTCTAAAAGAATTCATAAAGAATTAATAATTCTGGAAAAAGAAATATATAAATTAGCTGGTCATGAGTTTAATATTAAATCACCAAAACAATTAGGAGAAGTTCTCTATGATGAATTAGGTTTAAAAGTTAAATCAGGAGGAAAGACGGCTTCTGGGGGAAGATCTACAAAAGAAGAGGTTTTAAAAAAAATGGATGAACAGCATGAGATAATAAAACCTTTATTAAAATACAGAGAACTACAAAAATTATCTTCTACATATATAGATTCTATACCTAAGCTAGTCGGTAAAGACGGAAGACTACATCCAACACTTTTGCAACATGGAACAACGACAGGAAGAATGGCTTCTGTTGACCCTAATATTCAAAACATACCAGTAAAGACAGAGAGAGGTAAAGAAATAAGATCGGCTTTTGTGTCTAAGGAGGGAAGTGTTCTTGTTGCATGTGACTATTCTCAAATAGAATTGAGAATAGCGGCGATGATATCTAAAGATAAAAAATTTATTGATATTTTTAGAAATGGAGAAGATGTTCATGGGTCAGTAGCATCATATATGTTTGGTCTTCCACAAGATAAGATTACTAAAACAATGAGAAATAGAGCCAAGGCAATTAACTTTGGAGTTCTGTATGGAATGGGAGTTGTTGCTCTACAAAAGAACCTGGGTGTTTCAAGAAAAGAAGCAAAAGATTTTTATGAAAACTATTTTGAAACTTTTACAGAATTAACTAAGTATCTAGAAACTGTTAAGTCAGAAGTCGGAAGAAAAGGATATACTGAAACAATGTTTGGAAGAAGAAGGTGTTTTAAGGGTATTAAATCACCAATGCCACATATTCGAGCACAAGCAGAAAGAATGGCTATCAACGCTCCAATACAAGGTACTTCAGCCGATGTTACAAAGATTGCAATGGTAAGAGTTAGTAAATATATAGAGGATAATAATCTTTCAAAAGATGTATCTATGATCTTGCAAATACACGATGAATTAATATTTGAAATTAAAAAGGAAAAGGTTAATGAGGTTGTTCCAGAAATATTGAAGATTATGGAAAATGTTATACCAAAAAATGAAACTTCAGATGTACCTATTGTTGTAAAAGCAGAAGTTGGTCCGGATTGGGGTAATTTAAAAGCGCAATGATTTATTTTTTACACGGAAATGATGTACAAACAGTACGATCAAAAAAACACTCATTAATATCATCTCTTGTTGCTAAGAAACCAGAAGTGTCTATTCTTAAGTCAGGAAAAGAAGACTTTTCGGAAGAGTTTTTAAAACAAACATTAAACACACAAGGTTTGTTTGAGGGTGTTTATATAATATCTCTCCATAACGTTTTTGATATTGGTTTGTTAAATATCGATAGTCCATATTTAGAAGAATTACAAAAATCAAAACATGTGGTTGTTTGGTCGGAAGATAATTTTGATGAAAAAAATCTTTCTGAGATAGAGAGGTATGTAGAAAAAATACAAAAATATAACACAAACAAAAAAGAAGAAAAAAAACCTTCTCCAAATTTTTTTAATTTTGCTGAAAATGTTTTTTTAAAAAACAAAAAAATAGCATGGATGGAATATTGTAATTTAATATCTAGTGGTATTGATGCTAATGATTTAGTTAATATAATTTTGTGGCAAGTTAAGGTAATAAATCAAACAGAAGGATTTAGTGATCCACAAAATTCAGGATTAAAACCTTTTGTTTTTAAGAAAGGGAAAAATATTGCTGATATGTATAGCAAGGATCAACTAAGGATGTGGTTGATAGAGTTAACTGTTCTCGCACAAGATATGAGGATAAGTAATAGGCCAGATATATTGCTTGAAAAATGGTTATTAGAAAAATAAAAAACACCTAAAGGGTGTTTTTTTCTTGTCCGCCCACTAGGATTTGAACCTAGGACCGTCAGCTTAAAAGGCTGCTGCTCTACCAACTGAGCTATGAGCGGATATGAAAAGATATTAACACATTTATAGAGTAAATCAAATTACAACAAAGAAGGACTTAGTGAAAATAATCCTGGACCAGAAAACATTGAGGACACTATCATTATTATTAATAGATAGAAAAACTTGTCTGTATATGGAAAAACTTCCTCCTCATCTTGCATCTTCATTATTGTAACTATTATAAATAAAGAAAAAATAGATATTGTAATAGTCATAAGTCCAAGGGTATAAAATATTCCTATTAAAAAAGAAGACATTCCTATTATCCAAGGGATAAACATGGCCAGCGGAAATTTCTCAGACAGAAAGAATGCTGTAACAATATCTCTTCTTGATGTCATTGTTCGTATTCCTAGATACAAGAAAAAGAATGCTATACATAATCTTATTATCATATGACCAACTTCTATTTGTTCTATGTATACTGGCAAAAAGGGAATCATGGATGTAGTATATGAATACAGATATGAAAAAACAATCTTGTGAAATAATATTAATATTGCCAGATATAAGAAGCGCCCATAATGTTGGGGCTATATTTAGAACTGCTGATGCATTTGGTGTATCAAAGATAATAATAAATGGCTATACACCATCTCCGATAGATAGGTTTGGAAGAGAAAGATCTGACATATCCAAAGCTTCACTAGGTGCTCAAAACACTATTCCTTGGGAAGATGTAGAGGATGTAATTTCATACATAAAAGATAAAAAAGATAATGATTTTGAGATTGTTTCTCTAGAGCAATCATCAGAATCAGTAGAGATTTCAAAATATAATAAAAAAGAAAAAGTATTATTAGTCGTAGGGAATGAGATAAAAGGTGTTGATGAGGAGGTATTAAATTTATCAGATCAAATATTAGAAATACCTATGATGGGACAAAAAGAATCAATGAACGTTTCTGTCTCTACTGGTATTGCTCTATATGTTTTAAGTAATTAATTTTTGACAACTGTTGCAAAAATGAGAACTTCTTCCTGCAACCACTATTCTTGCAATTTCTCCGTTACATGATTTGTCTAAGCAAGACTCATTTTTTCTCTGATAAACATTGTGCTTTAGTTGAAATTTTCCAGGAGTTCCATCCGGTCTTCTGTAGTCCTGCATCGAATCTCCTCCAAACTTAATACCGCTTCGTAGTACTTTTTTTATATTTCTAAACAAGTCTTGCCTTTCGTCTTTTGATAGGGAAGATGTAATAGAGTTTGGGTGTATTTTTGATAGCCACATTGCTTCGTCAGAATATATATTACCAACACCAACAAACAACTCCTGGTCCATTATGGTTTTCTTTATAGGCCAATCTGGTTTTTTATTCAACTTATTATTAAATACATAAAAAGTAAAACTTTTTTCCAAGGGCTCATCTCCTAATTTTCCAAGTTCTCTCTCTGAATCTTCCTTGGATTCTATTAGTGTTATTTTACCAAATTTTCTCATGTCAGACATAACAAGATGTGTGTTATCTGAAAAAGTAATTACAAATCTTATGTACTGATTAAATGGGTCCTGTAAAGGACCTTCTTTTTTTGCTTTCCATTCATTAATTTTTTTATCAAACTCATATTCTCCAACAAGTAAGTGGCCTGTCATTTTAAGGTGAACCAAGATTGCGTCTTCTGAACTTAAATTTATTAAAATATTCTTACCTCTTCTTTCTACAGAGGTTATTTTTGTTTGAGTTATTTTTTCAGTAAAATGCTTTAAATAAGCATTATCTTTAATAATCTTTTTTCCTTTATAGTGAGGAGATTCATAGTTTGACCAGGTTGATAAAATTACCTTTCCTGGAATTAAGGAATTTAATTGGGTAGATGTTGTGTGAACTTCTGGTAGTTCTGGCATATAGTAATTATCCTTTTTTAAAGAAAAAAGGCAACCCTTGATGGGTTGCCTCTGATTATGTGAGCTATTTTATATTTTTAAAAAGTAAAAAAATTTTAAAAGTCTAGGGGAGTCTTCTCCCAATATACTTTTTAATTTATGGTGTGATCCTTCAGAAAGGGCACCTTGTGTTTTTTTTGATAAATTTCTTTAGAAGGATAGTTTTTCCTTCTATTTTAACTACTATCTTTTCATCAATATTTTTAAATATTTTAACTTTTACTCTTCCTCTGTCAAAAAATTTAGTAATTTTTCTACCTATTATATTTAGGTCTATTTTAATAGACCTCTCGAATTCTATTTCTACTATGTTTTTCATCTAAGAAAAACAGTACTACACATATGCCTATTTAGCAATCAACTGTTTCTCTAAGAGTATATTTTTCAGTATTCTCTGAACCACCTCTTTATCGCTCCATGGTAGCTTTGTTCCGTTTGGACCCATTATATAAGGATCTGTTCCTTTTCCTGTTATTATGACGGCAGAAAGGGTATTTGCGCGCTCCAGAGCTGTTTTTATGGCTTCTTTCCTATCTAATATTATCTCCACCTTTTTCTTTTCTATAGTATCAGCCATTTCTTGAACTATTGTCATAGGGTTTTCATCATATGGATCTTCGTTTGTCAGTATGATTTTGCTACAGTATTGTTCTGCAATCTTTGCCATCTCTTTTCTTTTCCATTTATCACGTCCCCCTCCCGTGTTTCCAAGGACTCCTATAATATCTTGATTTGGAAAAGATTTGTATATAGCCTCTAAAGAGTCTGGGGTATGTGCATAATCAACCACCACATAAAAATCTTGCCCCATTTTTATTTGCTCTGCTCTTCCTGGAATATTTTTTACAGACTCAAGACCTTTTTTAATTATGTCAGAACTCATTCCAAGTTCTGATCCAAGCTTCGCAACTGCTAGCATGTTTGAAATCATAAATTCTCCCCGAAGAGGGGATTGAATTCTTATCTCTTTGAAAGGAAACACAATACCTCCTCTGTTTGATATTTTTGAATCTAGATCTTCTAAAGAATATGTAACACTTTTTGATTTATTGCTTGAGACAAACTCTTCATAATATTTACTGTCTTTGTTTGCGATAAGAACCGAGTCTTTTTTCATCCCTTTTAAAATATTCAGTTTTGCTTGTTTGTACTTTTCAAAACTACCATGACTTTCTATATGCTCTGGTTCTAAGTTTGTAAATATTAAAGCATCAAGAGGTATCCATTTATTTCTAAAAAACTTCGAACCCTCAGAAGTTATTTCAAGTACTAAATGAGAACAATTTGCTTTCTTTGCTTTTCTTATAAAAGATTGCATGAAGAACCTTCCTGGCATAGACATTTTATATTTGTTTTTAACTTCTTCATCGCCAATAGTAAAGTGTATTGTGCTTGTAGAAGCTACCTTATGCCCATTTGCCTCAAGAATTCCTCTTACAAACTCAACAGTGCTGGTCTTTCCTTTTGTTCCCGTTATTCCAACTATTATAAGTTTTGAATATGCAGGGAAGCGATATCTAATAGCACTAGCTAGAGATAGTAAATAGTGATACAGAGGTTGGAAAAATTTATATAATTTCTTTGGAATAAATCTCTCTATTTTTCTTAAGATTTTTTCTATATTCATAATTAGTGAAGATTTTTTAATGATTGTTTTATTAATTCTTCTGCAGGTAATTCCTTGTCTAGTTTCTTTACATTTTCCCTTGCTTCCTTTTCAGAGTATCCAAGGGCTACAAGACTGTCTATTGCATCAACAATATTCATTGATGTCTCTTCTGTTTCTAGTTTTCCTAATTTATCTCTTAATTCTAAAATTATTTTTTCACTACTTTTCTTTCCAATTCCCGCAACCTTAACTAAATGGGTTGTGTCTCCACGTCTAACTCCTTCAACAATAACCTCTACAGGAGCGGTGTTTAATATACCCAAAGCTCCCTTAGGACCAATTCCAGATATGTTTATTAATAACTCAAAAAAATTAAGATCATTTTTTGATATGAAACCATAAAGGTCACGATTCTGTTCTCTAACAACATCATGAGTCCATAATGATATATGTTCATCTATTATTGAGTCAGCACCAGTATTGTTTGAGGTAAACACCTTATACCCAATGCCATTAGCACTAATTATTAAGTGATCTAGATCTTTATGTATTATTGTTCCTGATATATGACTAATCATACTATCTATTTTACCTGTTTTTTAAAAGAAGGGAACTGGTTAACTTGTATATTCTCTTGCATTTATCTATAAATTTGCTAAAGTATGTCTCACATATGCCAATAATTAAATCAGCAAAAAAAGCACTAAGAGGTTCTGAAAAGAAAAGAATTTTTAATATTAGAAGAAGAAGAAATGTTAAGGATATTATTAAGAGTATTGAAAAGTTTGTTTCAGGAGGTGAGGTAGATAAGGCAGAAGAGTTACTTCCTACAGCATACAAAGCACTAGACAAAGCTGCTAAAGAAAACACTATCAAGAAAAATAATGCATCTAGAAAGAAATCAAGACTATCTGCATTTATTAAAAGAGCAAAAGAATCTAAGTAAAGAAAAAAATCACCGAGAGGTGATTTTTTATTATCTCTTAAATAAATATTAAAAATACCACAGATAATTTCTGTGGTATTTTTAATTCTATAACCTATCCTTCACAACTAGTACACGTCTGAGCCTTCTTTCGAGTAAGTTCTTGTGCAGCATTCATGCTGTGTTGGTAGTACAGAGTTTTTATTCCCAGCTTCCATGCTTGTATGTAGAAGTTGTTAATGTCTTTAATAGGGGTTAGTGGGTTAATCATTAGGTTTAGAGACTGACCTTGATCAATATAGTTTTGACGAGTGGCAGCTTGTTCTATAAGTGTCATTTGGTCAGTTTCTGGAAATGTCTTAAATACAGCCCTCTCTTTTTCCGTAAGGAAGTCTAGATGTTGTACTGAGCCATCATTTTCTCTAATACTTCTCCATGTCTCCTTTGTGTTCATTGCTTTTTTCTCCAGAAGATCTTTTAAGAACTTGTTCTTAATTGTTACCTTCATTTTTGCAATATCTTTTACATAACAATTAGACCAAGTTGGTTCAATACTTTGAGAAACCTGTCCTAGAATAAAGGCAGATGATGTTGTTGGGGCAACAGCATTTAATGTTGTGTTTCTTCTTCCATAACCTTTTAATATTTTTGGCTCTCCAAACTTTTTAGATAATTCTTCTGAGGCTCTATAAGATTTTTCTTTAATCAGTTTAAATATTTTTACATTTAATTTATTCGCTTCTAAACTCTCAATAGGAATCATTTTTGATTGTAGAAGTGAGTGCCATCCAAGAACGCCAAGTCCAAGAGCTCTGTTGTCTACAGCGAAGTTATAGGCTCTCTCCATAAGATTAAATGCTTGTTTTTTCTCCTTACTGTCAGAATCTCTCATTATTTCAAGTTTGTCTATGAAGTCTGTCATTACAGCATCTAGGAAATATACTAAAGTTTCTACAGCATCTGTATCTTTCCATTTGTCAAAATGTAATAGGTTCATTGAAGATAGATCACAAACAAATGACCAATCATCATTTGTTGGAAGAAGAACCTCTGAACATAAATTACTTCCATGGATTTTTAATTCTTTGTCTTTATATACATCAACAGTTCCATTATTAACATTGTCTGTGAAGAAAATATATGGATAACCCATTTCTCCTCTTCTTTGTAGAACCTTTGCCCAAAGTGTTCTTTTTTCAAAGTCTCCATCAACCATCTCGTTCATCCATTTGTCTGTCACGGTTATTCCATGAGTTAGTTCTTGAACTGGATTACCTTCTGTTCCAATATCTAAAAATTCATTTGCATCTGGGTGCTCGATAGGGAGGTATGGAGAAAATCTTCCTCTTCTTGTTGATCCCTGACTAACAACATCAACCATCATTTCAAAGAGTCTCATGAAGTGAACTGATCCTGATGACTCTCCGTTGTTTGTAATTGCAGAACCACGACCTCTCAATGCTCCAAAAAATCCAGATGTTCCACCACCAAGCTTACTCATCATTCCAACTTCGGCTTGTGAGTACAGAATTTGACCCATGTTATCATCAACATATGAAGAGAAACAACTAATTGGAAGACCTTTTTCAAGACCAAAGTTAGACCAAATAGGAGAAGATAGGGAATAGTAACCCTCTTCCATATACCCATAGAACTTATCTGCAAAACCTTTCATTCCTAAAATTTCTTCAGCTCTATCAGCAATAAATCTGATTCTGTCTTCAGGAGTTTGTCCGTTTATTAAGTATCCTTTTTCTAGGAATTTTCTACTATTTTCATTTAGCCATTTCATATTGATGTTTTTAATTATTTTCTAAAATAAGTCTTCTCCTGTTACACTATTACTTCTCTTATTGTAATTTATGGATCTTTTTACAAAGAAGTCTCCATGTTTTGTTGCTATAACCTCGTCGTCAAACCATTCTGTCTCATCAAGTAGTTTCTCGTCTGTTTCAAAGACTTTTGGTAAGCCAATACTTTTTAGTGAATCATTGAATCTGTTTTTTATAAATTCAATAACTACATTTTTGGGTAAAAAATCAAGTTCTCCATCTTCGAATATCCAATCAACTAGTGCGCTTTCTGCTTCGAAGGCTTCCTTACATGACTGAATGATGAATTCATTGTGTTCAGAGTCAAACCACTCTGGGTGCTCTTCTTTTATTATATTAATCAAGTCTATACCAAAGAGGCCATGTATTTGCTCTTCTTTTGATGTTGCTTCAACAGCATTTGATATGCCCTTGAATAGGTTCTTGTGCTTATTAAATGCCATCATTATTAAAAATTGTGAAAATAGTGATACGTGCTCAATAAACAATGAGAATAGTAATATTGATTGTGCATATTCTCTAGGGTCATCACTTTGATAATTCTTTATTGATTTTTCAAGATAATTAACTCTGTTCATTAAAACAGGATTATCTTTAATCTTTGAGAACTCTTCATTAAGACCTAGTATTTCTAATAGGTGAGAATAGGCATCTTGATGTCTTACTTCACTTTCAGCAAAGGTTACTCCAACAGCTCCTATTTCAGGTTTAGGCATCTTCTTATAGAGGTCACCCCAGAATGTTTTAACAGACACCTCTATTTGAGCAATAGCTAACATAGAGTTTTTTATAGCACTTCTCTCAACATCATTTATATTCACTTTAAAGTCTTGAATATCTCCAGTAAAATTAAATTCTGTATGAATCCAATAAGAATGTCTAACCGCATCAACATACTCTAAAAGCTCCGGATATTCATTTGGTTTTAGAGCAACTCTTCTTTTGAATATATCTCTTCTTCTCTCTCTTGATCTTTGTTCTCTATAAATAATATAGTTTTTTGCAACATCATGAAAATTACTATTCATAAGTTCTTCTTCAACTAAGTCTTGAATTTCTTCTACGGTAGGGCAGTATCCCTTGCACCCCTCTATGACAACTCCTTCAGAGTCTTTATCATTAGATAGTTTAAGAACTTTTTCATAAGTTTTTTTTGAAATTGCATCAGCATCTTCTTCGGTACCATTTTTGGTAGAAGTCATTGCTCCAAATATAGCTTTTTTGATTTTAGATAAATCAAAATCACTTATATTTCCTCCTCTTTTTCTGATGTTTACAATTTTATCCATAATGAAAATTCTTAAACTATTAAATACTATCTATCAAGAAAATAAAACCTCAATTTTCATTGCAGGCCTTATTTAAATTCTTGATTACGATGTGCTGAATATTTACCTCTTTATATTATCTATTATACAGCCTAAAACCTTCTTGTTCTTATAAAATATCCACAATAGAGAAGTACACAATACCAAAAAACCCCGTCAAGGTTTCTCTTGAAAAGGTCTTTGTTTTAGGTGCTATTCTAGGGCTTTAGATAAGTTGACAAAGATTTTTTGTATCTTAAGATTTATCTATTTTTGTGCTCCCGCCAGGAGTTGAACCTGGAGTTCCGGTTCCGCAAACCAGTGTTTTATCCATTAAACTACGGGAGCAGATTTGTACATAATACTTAAAAAAATGAATTAAGCAATCAGACTAGAAACCTAAAAATTCCATTAAGTGATTAAAGAATGGTTCTTTCATTTCTTCTTCATCTATATAGCTTAAAAGATAATTTTTTAGATCCTCTAGATCAACTTCATCCGGAATAGGGATTATAATCAGGGGCTGTAAAACTTTTTGAGATTTTACTAATAATTGTGTTTGTACATGATCAAACTCTTCCTCTTCATCAATCCAGAATGATTCAAGATTGGTGTATGGATATAGTATTTTATCAATTCTTATGCCTTTTTTATTAATTGAAACATCTATTTCTTGGTGTTTGGTGTGAATAAACAAAACAATAGTGAAGGCTGATAGTAGTATAACTATCGCAAATAGTATGTTTCCAAAATAAACAGCAAGAATAGCTGTTGCAAGAGAGATAATTCCAAGTATCCAAAACCAGTCTGAAGATTTTTCTTCATGATGATGTTCTATAGTTTTCCATTCAAGGTCTTTCATAATTATTAATTATTATATCATTATTTATTAACCTTTTCTCTCTCATCAAACATTTTAGATTCTAATATTTGTGATGCCATGATACTTAGTATTAGAATTCCAGTGTATAGGAATAGGTATTCAGGAATAGACATGTTTGTTATGTAGAAATGATTAATAACAAAAAGAAGTATCCATGTAGATATCGATGCTGCACTAACAGAAAAAGTTAGTTTTCTCCAAGAATATAATTTATCTATAATAGATTTTCTTTTTGATGATATTTTTGACAAATGAGGAATTATAAACAATGTAATAATAGTCTCTGTTATTACTAATACTCCTAATAATATAGTGTGGAATATATAAAGAGGTGTAAATGGACCTATTATAAACAGCCCAATACCTGAAACTAATAACATCATTATCCCAAGCCAAACAATTTGAGTTGTGTACTGGAATACCTCTTTTTCTTTCTTTGTTATTTTAAAATCTTTAAGAAATCTATATAGAAGAAAATATGATGTGGCTATTGATCCTAGTCCAAGAGAAAATCCTAATGAATACACAATACTCATTAGATATCTTTGTGAAGAAAGGAATTCTAGCATTTCTCCAAAATAGGGAACTGTATACATAATTGTACAAATAAAAATACCAGTTGAAACTATTGCAGAACCTATACACCAAGTACACCATTTTTTCAATTGAACTCCTTGTATGAATGTTAGATATATAGAAAAAATAAAAGCTCCTCCAGATAATACTAAGAGAAATGTTTTTAGAGAGGGAATAGGAACAAGACTCGGTATTGTTATTCCATAAAGTACTAGTATTATTCCATAGTAAATAATTCCATTTATTTCGTTTGGAATACCAAGAAACCTATTATGACTACTTTGTAGGACTGTTTTACAATTAGACCCAATAGGGCAAACATGAATTTCATGTTTTTTGTTGTAAAGTATCTTATAAGAAATTGCTAATCCAATAAATGCTAAAATAAAAATTATTATGTTCATATACAAATAGTATATCATGATGTATAAAAAAAGAGATGGAGGTTTTCCATCTCTTTTTAATATTATTTTTTACCTCCTTTCTTTCTTTGTGACTCTGTAAGAAATTGCTTCCTTAGTCTTATGGCATTCGGAGTAACTTCTAGAAACTCATCATCGCCCATAACTCCTAATCCGATCTCAAGAGATAATTCTTGGGGAGGAATAATTTTAATTTGCTCATCAGATCCTGAAGCACGCATGTTTGTAAGTTGCTTACCCTTTGTTGGGTTAACCATCATTTCGTCTCCCTTAGATGAGTATCCAATAACTTGCCCTTCGTAAACCTCTGTTGCTGCTCCTACATATAAAACACCTCTTTGTTGTAGGTTTGCTAGAGAGAATCCTAGAACCTTACCTGTTGCCATTGATATCATTGATCCAAATTCTGAACGGTCAATGTGTCCAACATAAGGCATGAAAGAGTAGAATACAGAAGTAAAGATTCCTTCTCCTCTAGTATCTACAATGAAATCGTTTCTATAACCCATAAGTCCTCTAGTTGGAACATGAAATACTAGTCTTGTTCCCGCATCAGTAGGAATAAGTTCTTGCATAATACCTTTTCTTTTTCCTAATTTTTCAATAACCCCTCCTGAGAATTCATCTGGTACAAGAATTGTAACTTCTTCAAAAGGTTCTGATTTAACACCGTCAATGTCTTTGATAATTACTTCTGGTTGTGATACGGCCATTTCAAATCCTTCACGTCTCATGTTTTCTAGAAGAACTGCAAGGTGAAGTTCTCCACGACCATAAACCTTAAAGTTTGCCTGATCATCAAAATTAATTTTTAGCCCAACATTAACCTCAAGTTCTTTCTCTAGTCTTTCTCTAATTTGACGAGAAGTTAGGAATTTACCACTCTTTCCTGCAAAAGGTGAGTCATTAACAAACATTGATAGGGAGATAGTAGGCTCATCAACAGTAATTGCTGGTAAAAGTTCTGTAGTATCATTATCTACAATTGTTTGTCCGATGAAAATATCAGGAATACCTGAGATCATCACAATATCTCCAGCCTGTGCCTCCTTAACCTCAATCTTGCTTAGGCCCTCAAATGTATACATCTTTGTTATCTTCCCTGATATAACTTCTCCTTCATGATTTTTAACTGTAATAGTTTGTCCATCTTTCATTGATCCTTTGTACATTCTAACAACACCTAATCTTCCTAAAAAGTTGTCATATGCAAGGTTGAATACTTGAGCTTGTAAATCAGCTCCAAGAGTTTCTTCTGTTGCAACATTTGGCGTATGTTCAAGAACAAGGTCTAGAATAGGGTCTAGGTTTGTCATTGTTTCAATATCATCTCTATTCCTAGTTGCTTTACCATCTCTTCCTTTTGCGTAGATAACAGGGAAATCAAGTTGTTCTTCTGTAGCTCCAAGATCAAAGAATAATTCATAGATTGATTCTTCCGACATATCAATATCTGCACCAGGTTTATCAATCTTGTTAAGTATAACCATTGGACGAAGCCCTAATTCAAGTGATTTCTTAAGTACAAATTTTGTTTGAGGCATTGGTCCTTCTGCAGCATCTACAATTAGACATACTGAGTCTACTGAACGAAGAACTCTTTCTACTTCTGATCCAAAATCAGCATGGCCAGGAGTATCAAGAATATTAATTTTTGTACCCTTGTACATCACTGATGTATTTTTTGCATAAATAGTAATACCACGCTCTTTTTCAAGATCGTTTGAGTCCATAGACACACCTCTTTCCACCATTCCTGTTTGTTCTAATAATGTATCTGTTAATGTTGTTTTTCCATGGTCTACATGGGCGATAATCGCAATATTTCTAATTTCCATAAGTTTGAAAAGTGTAACATATAAACATGGAAAAGAAAGGGTTCTTCTTTACTTTATATAGTAAAAGGGTTATACCTATTATAGAAAGGAGAACATTATGATAGAGAAAAAACAATATAAATTAACAGACAAAGATAGGAAGATTATAGAAATTGGAACACGAATGGAAAAGAAACTTGTTGAGATTCAAGAAAAGTATCCTGGGAGCGATAGACATAAAAAGTTTCTAGAAAGATTCTATTCTTGGGACCGTAATACTGTTGCTAAAAAAGTCAGAATTATAGCTTTTGAATATGGAATCCTTAATGTGGGCTCAAACTCATATTATATGATGAATGGGAGACCATTCCCATACTATAAAGCTCTTCAAAAACTTCCAATGATCACAAGTCTTTCTTGATCTGCTTAAATCAAACATCTAGCGTAAGCTAGGTGTTTTTGTATAAACATTAATTATTACATATTTAATGTTATTATTTATATTATGAAAATATCAGAGTATGTAAAAGGAAAGAATATTGTCGTGAATGACAAGATGCAGAATAATTATAAATATACTCTATCTGAGAATTATGGAGAAAACTTCCAAGAAGATTTTAAACCATATTTATCACCTCAAGAGATGTTGAAGTATGGAGTCTTTGAAGGTAAGTATTTAAATGACTGTAAAGATGAGTTTCCTAAAGAATGGTATGAAAAAGCAAAAACAAGTATTGATCCTGATATTGATTTAAATTACTTTAAGATAAAATCCAGACAATCATTAAGTGTATGGATTAATAAAGGTTGGATATTTAAAAGTGATCCAGATGTAAGAGGGTGGTTCCAATGGTATTGTAGATACTATATAGGAAGAAGAGATGAGATATTAGATAGTAGACAAATTAAAAGATGGAAGTCATTTGCAAGACACGCCGGGCAGATAAGGGCTAATTGTAGAGAAGGAGATTTGCATTGTAGGCCAAAACAAAGACAAGCTCTGTTACAGTGGTCATATAATCCTTTTATTTAAAACAATATTTTTTATTAGTGAACATTATTTACAATAGGAATAGTATTAAAGTATTAATCGTCTAATTTATACATATGAAACAACCACAAAAAGGATTTGGAATAATGGTTACTCTACTAATAATTGCAGCTTTAGGAATCGGAGGAGTTGCAGTTGTTAATATGGCTAACAATTCAAAAATTGAATTAACAACACAAGAACAAGAACAAAAGGTTGAAGAAGCAAGAGAAGAAACTAAGATGATTCTGGCTTCAGCAAAAGTTGCCCTTGAATCAAATGTTGAATATGGTTTAGATACAGCAATTAGTTCATTGGCTTCTCTAAAAGTTGCTCTTGGAAACTATTCATCACAAGTTAAGGGTGAATTTAGATCTGAAATTGAGGACCTAAAAGCAGAGATAGAAAAGTTAGAAAAAGATTTAAAGAAAAAATCAAAAAACAGAGGTTCTGCTTCAACATCAACAACTGTAGAGACTGAAGAAAACTCCATAATTGCAGAAATGTTTACAGATCTAATTGTTGAAATAGATAATGATGAATCTATGATGGATGAAATGGATGAGAGTGAATCTATGATAGATGATTCAGATGAAGAAGTTATGTTAGAAGAGGAAGATATGGAGGATGCTAATGAAGAAGATGGATCGGGAATAGAAGTTGATCTAAATACAGAATCAGAAATTAGTTTATAAAACTAATTTTAAAGTTTAAAACAAAAACACCCACTAGTGGGTGTTTTTGTTTTCCTATACTAGCTAAGCTTCTTATACAAAGCACCAGTCATTAAAAGGGTTATAATTCCAGTAATAAGTATCAGGTAAGGGCTTTCTGTAAACAATGGTATTTCATCTATTACTTTTTCAAAACCATAAAAAGTAGCCACAAGACCAAAGGAACTAAGAAGGACAAATACTAAAGGAAATTTTGTAAATGCTGAATCTCTAGTGCTTTTAATTTTTTCTGAAAGAGAAGAACTTGTTGTTTCAATTCTTTTAAGCTCGTCTTTAAATTTTTTATTAATCATACCGTGTATTATATCAGTGAAATATTTTTACGCATTAAAATAATAAAGGTCTTGAATTATTAAATTCAAGACCTTTATTAAGATATTTTATTTTAGTATATTCTTCCTGCGGATTTTGTTCGTAAAGAGTTCGAACTTCGTCCAAGAAACACCGCCAATTTTCGGGCAAAAGTGAAAATTGGCGGAGAGTATGTGATTCGAACTACTCGGGTCGCCCTTCACTCATTTAATCTAAATTTTGGTAATACTCATTAATAATATTTTCAAAGCCCTTTTGTTTAACCATTTCTATCGCTCGGGCATATCCTTCAGGCATATCATTTCTTAAATAATCTAATGGTTTAGAGTTAAATAATTGTTTATAAATTTTTTCTAACATTGCATATATAATAATGTGATTTTGAGTTGATTTAGACTCATCAGAATATTTATTGTTTACAAATAAAAAATATTGACGCGCTCCAGAGACAAATATATGAAGAATCTCATGAATCATCGTATCTATAAATTGCTTATCTGTCCTCAACCCATCCCTACCCTTAACAGGCATAAGGAAGGGTGTAGACATTGGGTTTATTAAACCTCCGACAATAAAACACTCCAAACTTCTATCGGGCAACCTTTTTGTTAGATCACTGATGAGATTCAGAATATTATTTTCTTTTTCAGATTGCTCCCAAATATTTTCCCAATGTTTTTTAGTTTCAATAATTTTATCAAAAGAAGGATAATCAATATTCCTTTCGTTAGCTAATTTTCTTCTTCCAACATCAAAAGGAAATGCATATATAAATTGAACTTTTAAATTATTCATTACATTTATTATATCAAAAAACACCTCAAATTATAAGAGGTGTTTTTTGATTGATTAGTAAGCACATGGGTCACACTGATTACATAGGTAATAGGGTCATGTATCTACTAGGTTGTCCTGGCGGAGGGAGAGGGATTCGAACCCTCGGTCCCCTTTCGGAGACTCTGGTTTTCAAGACCAGTGCGATCGACCACTCTGCCATCCCTCCGTGGAGTACAATATCAAAAAAACAAGGTTGTTGCAATACGATATTGTATTGATATACTCAAAAATATGAAATACATAGGAATTGATTATGGAGGAAAGAGAACAGGTATAGCACTATCTGATGAGATGGGTAAATTTGCCTTTCCTCACAGTGTTGTACCTACACATAAACTATTTATAGAATTAAATAGTTTAGTAGAAAAAGAAGGAGTTGAAACTATTATAATAGGGGACTCAAAAGATTTTGATATGAAGGATAATGAGATTATGTTAGAGGTTAACGAATTTATTAAAAGATGGAGAAAAGAAACAAAAGTTAAAATAGAACTGTATCCAGAATTCATGACATCACAGATGGCTAGAAGGATTGCTGCTGATGATGATATGCATGATGCAAGAGCTGCAGCATTAATACTACAAGGGTATATAGATAGTATGTAATAGTATGTTAATATAAATCACATGATAAATTTTGAAGACTTTTTAAAAGTAGAAATAAAAATAGGGGAGATTAAAGAAGTTACGATATTAGAAAAATCTGACAAATTAATAGTTGAGAAAGTTGATTTTGGAGAAGAGGAATATAGAACTGTTGTTTCAGGAATTAAAAACTATTTTGAAGATGTTCAAGACCTTGTTGGATTAAAATGTGCTTTTGTAACTAATCTAGAGCCAAGAAAAATAATGGGAATAGAGTCGCAGGCCATGATCATGGCAGCTTCAACTGATGAAGAAGATTTCTCACCACTTATTGTTTCTCAAGATATTCCTGTTGGAACAAAGATAGGGTAGTATTGTAAAAGTATTTAATTATGATAATTTGAACATAGAGTTATTGTATTATTAAGATTATAAAGACTATAGCGTACATAGGTCATGATAGTACATGGTAGTTGTCGGAGAGATAAGCGAAAACCTTTGTTACAATAAAAGCCTTCGAACTTTTTTGTAATGGAGTAAAAAAACGTCTCTGTCCTCCTGATTCTAAGGCACCAACATAGAAAGCATAAAGGATTATTCGAAGGTATGATTTTATGTTAGTACAAGCGTTCCTTTGAATAAAAACATTTACCAATAATAGCTTCACTAGGGGGTCGTCTAAAGTAACTGACGGCACCCTCTTTTTATACCTGAATAAAATGATACAATATTACATATGAGTAGAATATTACATCTACATAATGGATCTAAATTAAAAAAGTCTATACCAAGCCTTTTTATTGGTCATACTGGTATTCAATATATAAAATTAGATAACGAAAAGAAACCTAAGAAATTTGGAGAGATTTCTTTTTCTAATAAGGATGATGAAAATGAAGTAAAAGAAGGTCTTAGAATATTAGTAAAAAAAAATAAATTTAAAAAAGTTAATCTTGTAATTCCTGATTCTGAGATTTCAACTTTCTTTATCACAGTTTATCTTGATAGTAGAAAAAATAAAAGAAGTGCTATTGAGGATTACATTCAAAAAAATATACAAATGGACCCAAAAGAAATAGTTTTAGATTATGATGTTGTTTCATATAAAGACAATGTTCTGTCTGCTTCAGTTGTTGTTATTTCAAAAACTAAATATAACTGGTATAAGGAAATACTTTCATCATTAAAAATTAAAGCAGAAAGAATTATTGGAGAAAGTTTAGCTTTATCAAAATCAATAATTAAAAATGGAAATAATGAGCCACACTTAATTATTAATATTCTTCCAAGGTACACAACATTATCTATGATAGGGGATGGGGTTGTATATAAGACAGACTTTTTAAATGGTTCAATTGATGATGTAAATAAGTTTAGCAAAAAGATTAATTCATTTATGTTAAGTTGGTATTCGCAAATAGGTAGAGTTGTTCATGATAGATCTCATCATATTGTTGTTATAAGTCATGATGATGAAATGCTTAAAAAAACAATTTCATCATTAAGAAATGTTTTGAATCATATAGATGTAAGAAAAGGTTCTGCTTGGGATAATTGTTTTGATATAGATGATTATATTCCAAAGATTCATAAAAAAGATCTATATAGATATTCTTCTGCAATAGGAGGTTGTTTATTCAAATAAAATAACTTGAACAAGGGTCAAACTCGTGTTAATGTATCGTTATCCTTCCGTAGTTCAATGGATAGAACGAAGGTTTTCTAATCCTTAAATGGGGGTTCGATTCCCTCCGGAAGGACAAGATAAAAAACAATCAACATAATATGTTGATTGTTTTTTTTAATTTATAAATCCTATAAACATTTGACTGTCTATTGATATAAAGATGGCAATTAATACAACTAGAATTAAAGATAGAACAATTGTTCTAGTGTGACGGAAGTGAAGACCTAGTGCCAACTTGATTAATACTATTAATAATAATCCATAAAGAATTAATATTGCTAATGTTTTTTGTGAACTCTCTATGATGTTTGTATTTGAAACAGATAGTTCTGTTTGTTGAGTTTTTTCACCAAGAACTTCTGTTGGAGCTATGTCTGCTATAAACTCTTGTTGAATTTCTTGTGTATTTATTTCAACTTCCTCAATCTTTGTAATTGAAGGAGCCACAGACTCTTCAACAATTGGCACCACCTCTGGTATTACTATTTTTACCTCAGGTTCATTTGTGGCGACCAATGATGTCGGTGTTCCAAAATATTGAACAACAAAGACACCTTCTCTTCCTTTGTATTGTCCAACAGAAGTTGCAATACCGACTTCTGTATATTTATTACTTAGTATATTATCTCTATGACTAGGGGAGTTCATCCAAGACTCAACAACATCCACTGAGTCTATAAAATTAACAGCAAGATTCTCTCCAGCTTTTTCATATTTATATCCAGCTATATTTAACCATGTCCAAGGAGTTACTCCATCGGGACTTGTGTGTGCAAAATATCCTTTTAATGCCATATCATTTGCTTTAAGTTCCGCAGCCTTAACAAGAAGTTCATTTTCTACTAAAGGCTGAATGTTTTTATCAGATCTTTCTTCATTAGTTATCATCACTAGAACACTAGGTAATACTGCTGCAAGATTATCTAATTTTATAAATTTTTCAGAAAGAAAGAAAAGCTGTGTAATAGATAGTGTAAATAGAACAAAAACAAAAATACCTTCTGCTATAGGTTTAATTAAATGATGATGTTTTTTTTGTTGATTATTCATTTTCTTTTAGTTTAGCATATACAATTAATCTATCATTATATGTATTCCACTCATTATCCCATTCTCCTCCGCAAGTTATTAGCACTAATTTTTCTTTTTGAGTTTCTCCAAATATTTTTGTTGTTGGAGCCTCCATCCAATTAGTAGTTTCGATTTCATCTACTATATATGTATATGTATCACCATCAACATTTTCAACATCTATTTCTTCTCCTATTTTTATATTTTCTAAATCTTTAAATATGCCACCAAGACCAAAAGCATTATCTACATGTCCTGCAAATACAGAACTTCCGATTGTTCCTGGGGTTGCTCCATATTTGTACCAACCAATAGCACTAATGCTT